>Ga0078972_1001314_pt1 | contig 94135 bp, 68 predicted proteins | sample YelNatPaOPGAMG01_FD_67568 | JGI IMG/M metagenome (GOLD analysis project Ga0078972, IMG submission 67568) | Hot spring thermophilic microbial communities from Obsidian Pool, Yellowstone National Park, USA - OP-RAMG-01 (SPADES assembly) (version 2) | ecosystem: Environmental > Aquatic > Thermal... | reverse complement strand
GCGGCCGGCTTCGTCGTCGGCTGCTCCGCCGCTGCGGCCGCGGCTGCTTTCTGTTCTTCCTCAATACGCTCTATCTTCGCCAGATACTGCGCCGGCGTCTGTTTGAACAGCGGCGCGCGGAAGCCCAGGTCCTTGGCCTCGGTGAACTTCTTCTTGGCCGTGGCGTAATCGCCGGCGTTGAACGCCGCCACGCCGGCCTCATACAACTCCTTGCCGCTGGGTTGCGTGGCCGCGGTCTTTTCCCGTTCTATCTTGTCTATGCGGCTGAGGTACTCATCAACGGTGGGCTTCAGAAAAGCTCCGCGATATCCTTTCTCCCTGGCTTCGGTGAACTTCTTGCGGGCGGCAGCGTAATCTCCCGCATCCATGGCCGCGACGCCCGCATCATACAGATCCTTACCCGAAGGGCCGGCAGCCGCGGCGGCGAGTTTCCGGTCGATATCCGCCAGATACTCCGCGCAACTGCGCTGGAACAGCCCCGGCTTGTACTTGGCCGACTCCAGCCGCGTGAATTTCTCCCTGGCCTGTTCGAGCCGTCCCCCGCGGTAATCGTCCACGGCCTCCTGATAGAGCGCCTTGAGGTCGGCTTTGGCCGATTGCAGGGCGGCCTCCGCCACCGCCAGCTGCGAGGCGGCCTTCGACCGCGTGGCCTGGTCGGCATACCGGTTATCCATCGCCGCGCGGTAGAACCCGATAGCCTGCTCGTAGTTCTTCGCTGCCAGCGCCTGCTCGCCTTTTTCGAACTCGGCGCGCGCCGCCTGACGCTGTGTCAGGGCGTTCTGCACTTTGTTCAGCAGGTCCGAGACCTTCTGCCGGTCCGACGCCGGCAGATTATCTACCTTGATCTGCTGAAGCGTGATCTGCGCATCCTCGTACTGCCCCTGCGAGAATTGCCGTCCGGCCCGCGACAGCAGCTCCGCGTCGTTCGCCGCTGCCTGTTCGGCCAGAAGCACCAGCGCCGTATCGAGCTCGCTGCGGACGCCGGTGCCGGCCCGCAACGTGGTACTTGTCAGGGGTACGGCGGCCGCAGCCAGCAACACAGCCGCAGCACGCCTGCGGATGCGACGCCTTGAATCAGCCGAGGATGCCGTAGCACTGCGAGCAGGATCGAAGAACACGTCGTTCCTCCTTCAAGGATGGCCCATGTGCAGGAGAACGTCTCTGATGCACGTCCCTGGTGTCAACTCTACTTCGAGGCTGCCTGTCCTCTGCGGGCATGCCGCTACCGGCGAAAGCGGGGCAGAGTCTAAACTAACGGCCAGCACCATGCAACAAGGCGCGGCGGGCAAAAAAACCGTCCGCCTCGCTCCAGCAGGCCGTCGTTCCGCCGTCGTCTGCCGGCCACGCGGGCGCCGACGCCGTGCATATGGATACTGGCAACGCTCCCTTCGAGCAAGGGCGCGCGCCGCCCCATCTTGCCGCGCTGCCGCGCCATGCCCCATAATCCGCGTTTATGGACCCGGTCGAAATATCCCGCGAACAGGTCAGACACGTCGCCAGGCTCGCCCGGCTCGAAGTCTCCGACGAGCAGGTCGCCAGATATTCCGTGCAGCTGGGCTCGATACTCCAGTACGTCGCCAAGATCAGCGAGGTCGATGTCTCCGCCGTCGAACCTATGGCTCACGTTCTGCCGCTCACCAATGTCTTTCGCGAAGACGAGGTAGGCCCCAGTCTGCCCCTGGAGGATGTGCTGCGCAACGCGCCCGATACCGATCCTCCGTTTTTCAAGGTTCCCAAAATCATAGGCGCCGATGACGATTCCGCCGGCTGAACGCCGCGCTCCCGCCGGCCGCCTCGCGCAATGCCCGGGATTTCCCGATGATCGAGTTCAACACCCTCATCGCTGCCCGTCAGGCCATCCGCCAGCGGAAAATCTCCGCCGTGGAACTGCTCCGCCAGTCGCTCCAGAGCATCGAGCGCCACGAGCCGGCCATCCATGCCTTCAACAGCATCTATCCCGAGCGCGCCCTGGCGATCGCGCGCCAGGTGGACTCCGGCCGCGTCGAAGGCGATCTCGCCGGCGTCCCCATCGCCATCAAGGACAACATCTGCACCTCCTTCGGCACAACCACCTGCTCCTCGCGCATGCTGGAGCACTTCCGCTCGCCTTACGACGCCACCGTGGTCAGAAAACTCCAGGCGGCCGGCGCCGTCATCGTCGGCAAAACCAACATGGACGAATTCGCCATGGGCAGCTCCACCGAAAACAGCGCCTTCGGACCCACGCGCAACCCGTGGGATACCGACCGCGTTCCCGGGGGCTCCTCCGGCGGTTCGGCCGCCGCCGTCGCCGCCGGCATGGTCTGTGCGGCCATCGGCTCCGACACCGGCGGTTCCATCCGTCAGCCCGCGGCCATGTGCGGCGTTACCGGCCTCAAACCGACCTACGGACGGGTCAGCCGCTACGGCCTCGTCGCCTACGCCTCGTCCCTCGACCAGATCGGTCCCATCACCCGCACCGTCGCCGACGCCGCTCTGCTGCTGAGAATCATCGCCGGACACGATCTCAAGGATTCCACCAGTGCGCCCCACGAGGTGCCCGATTACCTCGCCGACCTCGAAAAGCCCCCCGCACCACTGCGCATCGGCCTGCCGCGCCAGTACACCGGCAACGCCGGCGTGGACAGCCGCATCCTCAAAGCCCTCGCCGATGCCGTCGAAGTTTACCGCCGTCTCGGAGCGCAGATAGTCGATGTCTCCCTGCCCCACACCGAATACGGCATTGCCGCCTACTACATCGTCGCCATGTGCGAGGCGTCCAGCAACCTCGCACGCTACGACGGCGTGCATTTCGGCCATCGCACTTCCCGTCCCGTCGCCGACATCATCGAACTCTTCAGCAAATCCCGCTCCGAGGGCTTCGGCGAAGAAGTCCAGCGCCGCATCATGCTCGGCACCTATGCCCTGTCCAGCGGCTACTACGACGCCTATTACCTCAGAGCCCTCAAAATCCGCAGGCTCATAAAACAGGACTTCGACCGGGCCTTCGAGCAATGCGATGTCATACTCTGTCCCACGTCCCCCGTGCCGGCGTTCCGTATAGGCGAGAAAATCGGCGACCCCCTTCAGATGTATCTCGTCGATGTCTTCACCGTCACCTGCAACATCGCCGGCATAGCCGGCATAAGCGTGCCGTGCGGCTTCACCGACGATCCGCGCCCGCTGCCCATAGGCATGCAGCTGCTCGCGCCCGCCTTCGCAGAACCTCTGCTGTTGCGCGCGGCACACTTGTACCAGCGACACACGGACTTCCACATGCGCCGCCCGGCGCTCTGATTGCAGCGCCGCCGGCCCGCGCTGCGCGCTGGACCGTCGGGGGCCGCAGTCCGCTCAGCGCTGTTTCTGCGCCCCGCCCACGCTGCTGGTCCTGGCAGACCGCGTGATCGGCGGCACCGGCGACGGCGTGCTTGCGCCAGCGAACTCATCCCAGCATTTCTGTATCATCTCCGCCGGCGGCATCTCCCCGTCGGCTATCAGAAACCGGTACTTCAGTGTCAGCGACTCGCCGGCCTTCACCGTCGCCTTCGGAAAAGCGCCGAACCGTCCGTAATCGCGGTACGCCGAATAACGGGTGTTCTTCGGATTGTCCGGATGGTTCATGTGCACCACGCTGTAGCGCTTGTCCCCCAGAGTGTACGTCTCTCCCACCCACGGATAATCCACATCCTTCGTCGGAACCGCGTTCTCCTTCGGAAACACGTACAGTGTCTGCTTCGTGTCCACCTCGTTGGCAGGGCGGTAGTGGATGCCCGCGTGCTCCGGGTCGCCGTCGAGCACCACGTCCCCCGCCGGCGCTTTGAGCACCGTAACGAAGTCTATGATGAGCCGCGCAGGCGCCGGCGCGCGCCGCACCGTCATCGTCCGGTGCTCCTCGATCATCGGCTTGCCGGCATCGTCGTTCCAGTGAACGACGCTCGTGAACGTCGCCATCTGCTCGTCGGCCTTCTGCTGGCTGAACTGCTTGTGCACCTGCTCGCCGCCCTTCATGTGCCAGCGGTCGAACGTCTTGCCCCCGAAGCTCATCCTGTTGTAGCCGATGAAGATGCCCCGGTGATGCGTGAACTGGCCTCCCGGCCCCTTCGTTATCGGCGCCTTGCCCTCGGCGTCGAACACGTGCAGATACGGCTTGTAGGTGTCGTGCAGTCGCTGCGGCGTGGACTTGTCGTACGCGTACATGTAGCGCGCGACCACCTTGCCGTCCAGCAGCACATCCAGATGTTCGCCGGGCGTGTCCTGAAACGAAAACCCCGCCGACCACACAGGCGCGGCAACCACCGCAAATACCGCAACAATGAAACTGATAATGTATCGCATACCGTATCCTACCGCTCAACCGTATCGCGGTTGTCGTCCTCTGTGTCTGCGGAAACTGCGCCTGCGGCGCCGGCGCTGTCCGCCGCCCGCCGCATACATTCCGCCAGCCGCCGTGAAAACTCCGCGTCCACCGGCTCCATCGCCGCATCGTCCCAGCGGGCCGCGACCTGTGCCGCCGACAGCCCCGTGCCCGGAATAATCATCTCGGGCGCCAGCTCGCGCAGCGTTATCGCCAGAAAGCCGCGCGTCATGATGTCCGGATCGGGTATCTTCAGATCCGCCTCGTTTATCACCAGGTCTCCGTAAACCGCTATATCCAGATCGATCGGCCGCGGCGCATACCTGTCGGCCGTGCGCCGTCTGCCCAGTTCCCATTCGATCCGCCGCAGCACCTCGAACTTCAGCTGCCTCGGCGGCATGCCGGTATGGACTTTCACCATTCCGTTGACGAAATCCGGCTGGCCCGCCGGTCCCACCGCCGGCGTGCGATAGAAACGGGACGCGGCGACAACTTTCACGACTTCCCCCAGTCGCCGCAGCGCCTCGGGAATGTTGCGCAGCGGATCGACGTTCGAACCCGCCGAAATGAATACTTCCGCCATGACCATTCACAGGCGCTGGCGCGTTATCTCCACCGCCACGCTCCGCGCAAAACGCAGCGCGGCCGGCTTGTCAACCGTAACCTCCACCTGCTGCACCGCCGGATTCTCAAGGCATACGCGGGCTATCTGCTCGGCCAGCGCCTCCAGCAGCCGGCAGCGCGAACTCTCCACCAGCGCCACCACCTTCTTCTTCACCGCGCGATAGTCCACCGCATCCTCGAACCGGTCCGACTCGCCCGCGCGCCGGGTGTCGGTGTGCAGTACGATGTTCACCACCACATCCTGCTTCTCGCGTCGCTCGTGCTCGTCCACACCGATGATGCACCGCACCTGAAGGTCGCGTATGTGGATACGATCCATGCCTCCATTGTACGCCCCCTTGCCGCCGGGCGCAATCCCGCTACACTAGCCGCGGGAAACAGGTGGCCCGAACATCGCCGCCCAGGGAAAGGATATCGCAGCCCGTGATCGCCCGGCCGTCGCCAGCGATCATTTCAACGGTGGACCTCGCGTGTTAAGTGCACTGCCTGTACATGCCGCCGGCCGGACTGCCCCGGCCCTAACGCTTCTGCTGACACTGCTCGCAGGCGCGCCCGTCGCCATCGGCCAGACCAGGCCCTCGGCCATCTCTCCCGAACTCGTCGGCCGGCGCGTCGAGGAAATCCGCATCATCGGCCGTACCAGACCCCTTTCCTCCGCCACCCTCAGCGAGGTAACCCGCCAGATCCGCACCCGCGAAGGCGCGCCCCTGGACCCCGCCACGGTCGAGGCCGACTACCAGCGCGTTTACGCCCTCAGAAAGTTCAGCAACGTCGAAGCCCGCGTCGAGCCTACCGCCACCGGCGTCATCGTCGTCTTCGAAGTCGCCGAGCAGGACCTCATCAGGGAAATACGCATAGTCGGCAATGACGACGTCGATACCGCCAGCATCCAGGCCGTCATAGACCTCAAGGTCGGCGAGGCGATCGATTCCTTCCGCCTCGGACTCGCCCGCGATGCCATAGTGCGCCTCTACCGCAATAAGAATCAGCCCCACGCGCACGTGGAGGTCGATGAGGACGAGCTCAAGAAGGGCATCGTGGTCTTCAAGATAGTCGAAGGTCCCAAGGTGCGCATCCGGCGCATACAGATCCTCGGCAACCGCAGCTTCACCGACAGCCGCATAAAAGACCAGATAAAAAGCAAAAGCTGGTTCCCGCTGTTCGTCGCCGGCACCTTCGACCCCGACATCATCGAACAGGACGTCGCGGCCATACGCCAGTTCTACGAGAATCACGGCTTCTTCGATGTTCGCGTGGGACGGAAAATCGTCGTTTCGCCCACGCAGAAGGAAGTGATGGTCAGCTTTGTCATCGAAGAAGGCCGCCGTTACGTCGTGGACAGGGTACGCTTCAACATCCAGCCCGCTCCCGACTGCCCGCCCTCGGGCGTAACCGAAGCGGAACTCCGCAAAGACCTCAAACTCACCGAAGGCCGCTACTACGACGCCGACCTCGTCAAGCGCGACATAAAACAGATCGTGAAGGTTTACAGCCCGCGCGGATACATCTACGTCCCGCAGGACCCCAATCCTGACAGGGACTACATGCGCATCCGCGAAGAACGCTTCTTCCGCCGCGATGCGGGCCGGGTCGAGGTGGTCTATAACATACAGGAAGGCAAACCCTTCCGGCTCGGCGAGATAATCGTCGCCAAAAACGCCAAGACACAGGATAAAGTGATCCTGCGCGAAATGCGCGTTCAGCCCGGACAGCTCTACAATTCCGCCGAGATCAACTCCGCCGCCGACCGTATCAAGGCGACCGGCCTCTTTCAGAACGTTACCATAACCCCGATCGTGCCGCCCGATGCCCCTGCCGAGGAGGGCCAGCCGCCCGTCCGCGCTCTGCTGGTGGAGGTGCAGGAATCGCAGACGGCCAGGTTCCTTATCGGCGCCGGCGTCACCAGCAACGTCGGCCTGCTGGGCAACCTCACCTACGAACAGCGCAACTTCGACATAACCAACTGGCCCAGCACGCCTTCGGAAATCTTCACCAGCCGTGCCTTCGCCGGCGCCGGGCAGACCTTCCGCCTCCAGCTTGAGCCGGGAACCGAACTAAACAGGGCGCGCGTCGATTTCATCGAGCCGTGGCTTTTCGACCAGCCGTACAGCTTCGGTGCCAGCGCCTATCTCTCGCAGCGCATCCGCCGCGACTGGGACGAAAACCGCATCGGCGGCAGGTTGTCGCTGGGCAGACGCCTCAACGATCAGTGGTCGGTGCGCGTCTTCCTGCGCGGCGAGGACGTCGAGATCGCCGACATAGACGACAAGGAAATGCGCGCCCTGGAAGTGCTGGAGTACGAGGGACACAGCACCCTCACCAGCACCGGGCTGGTAATCCGCCGCGACACCACCGACAGCCCGCTGCTGCCCTCGAAGGGAACCGTAACTACCTTCGAATGGGAGCATTACGGGACCTTGGGCGGCGATTTCCAGTTCGACAAGTTCACCCTCGGCTGGAATGCTTATCAGACGCTTTATGAGGACCTGCTTGAGAGAAAGACCATTCTAGCCGTGCGCGCGGATGCCGGATATATCACGGGCAGCGCGCCGTTTTTCGAGAAGTTCTACGGCGGCGGCATCGGAAGCCTGCGCGGTTTCCGCTATCGCGGAATAAGCCCGCGGTCGGGCATCGAGGACGACCCCGTCGGGGGCGACTTCATGCTCACCGGCTCCGTGGAACTGAGCTTCCCGCTGGCCGGCGATATGCTTCGCGGCGTGGTGTTCGTCGACGCAGGTACGGTCGAGCGCGACATGGAGATCGGAACTATCCGCAGCAGCGTCGGTTTCGGAATCCGCCTGACTCTTCCGTTCTTCGGGCAGCTTCCGATCGCGCTGGACTTCGGATTCCCGATCACCAAGGATGATCAGGACGATACAAGAATCTTCAGTTTCGCGATGGGTCTGACCCAGTAGCACTTACAGTCAGCAAAGAAAGGATGGCTCTGATGATGTTCTCACGGTATTTCGCGGTGAACGTGGCCGGCCTGGCCCTTGTTGCTGCTGCCGCCGCCGCTCAGGAGGGCGGCATACGCGTCGCGGTGTGCAATCCCGCCAGGGTGTTCGAGCAGATGGACGAGCGCAAGGTCATACAGGACCGCCTCAATAACGACCGCGAAAAACTCAAGGTCGAAGCCGCCCGCCGCAAACTCGAAATACAGGAGATGATAAAGGACCGCGACAATCTCAAACCCGACAGCCCGCAGTATCAGGAAAAGAACGAAGCCATCATGCGCCGCACCGTCGAATTCGAGGTGTGGGCACGTCTCCGCGAACAGGAAATGATCCGGGCCGAAAAGGAGCACATCAAGGCCCTCTTCGACAAGATCCGGGCGGCGGCAAAAGAGGAAGCCGAAGCCCGCAAGATAGACCTCGTCCTCGCCGAGCGCAAGCCGGAACTCGGTGACATGGCCAACCTCACCCCGGACCAGGTACGCGCCGCGCTGGGGCAGACCGACGTGCTTTACAGCAATGAGAGGGTGGACATAACCTCCGCCGTGGTGCTGCGGCTCAACAAGGCCTATGCCACCGGCGGCGAGAAGAAATAGCCGCCTTTGCACAGCACGCAGTTCCGTGTGAGAATCAGGCCCGCGGGCTTGTGCCGCCCGCGGGTCTTTCATTGGATGTCCTCTCATGAAGGCTTTGACGCTCGCAGAAATAGCCTCCATGCTCGGCTGCTCCGTGCCGCCCCAGCATGCTTCCAGAACCATCACCGCCGTGGCCGCGCTGACCGACGCCGGCGAAACCGACCTGTCGTTTCTCAGCAGCGAAGCATACCTGAACGATTTCCTCGCCACGCGCGCCGCCGCCGTCATCGTCCGCAGACAGATCCGCCTGCCCGCGGGCAACGACAAGTGCGTCCTGCCCGTCGATGACGCCGACCTGGCTCTCGCCCGCGTGCTCAGGGCGCTGGCGCCCCCCGTTCCCCGGCCCGACCCCGGCATTCATCCCACCGCCGTCGTGGCCGACTCGGCCGTCCTCGGCGAAGGCGTTGCCGTCGGCCCGCATGTGGTCGTCGGCCGGCGCAGCACCATCGGCGCACGCACCGTACTTCATGCCGGCGTGTTCATCGGCGACGACGTTTCCATCGGCGAAGACTGCGAACTGTTTCCCAATGTCGTCGTCCGCGAACGCATAACCATAGGCCATCGCGTCGTCATCCACGCCTCCAGCGTTCTCGGCAGCGACGGCTTCGGCTACCGCTGGGACGGCCGCCAGCACGCCAAAATCCCCCAGATCGGCACCGTCATCATCGAAGACGACGTCGAACTGGGCTCCTGCGTGTGCATCGATCGCGCCAAGTTCGGCGCCACCCGCGTCGGCCGCGGCACCAAGATAGATAACCTCGTCCAGGTGGGGCATAACGTCCGCATCGGACCTCACTGCATAATCGTCGGCCAGACCGGCCTTGCCGGGTCCGTAATCCTCGAGGGGCGCGTGACGCTCGGCGGGCAGACCGCCGTGCGCGACCATGTTAACATCGGCGAGGGCGCCGCCGCCGCCGCCCGCTCCGCCATCGCCGACGACGTCGCGCCGGGAGCCATGGTCAGCGGCATGCCGGCGCTGCCGCACCGTCAGAGCCTCCGCGAACAGGCCGCCCTGCGCCGGCTGCCTGATCTGGTCGTGCAGGTGCGAAGGCTCGAAGAGCAGGTTCGCAAACTGCTGGAAAAGGGCGGTCAGCCGTGAAGCCGTGGACAGCACCGGCCCATGCTGCTACCATCATCGTCTTATGCCGCCGCGCTCATGGCAATATGCTTATGACGGCATCGTCGCGTAAATAGACTGCACGTGTTCCGCCGGAACCCCGGCGCGCCGCGCCGGGACATCGGCCTGTCCCCCGGCAAATGCTTCTGAAGGAGCGACCATTCCCATGGAAGCCGTAGAAACACGATATCGCACCCACACCTGCGGACAACTCCGGTTCGCCGACATCGGCAAGTCGGTTCGACTCGCCGGCTGGGTCCATTCCTACCGCGATCACGGCGGCCTGGTCTTCATAGACCTTCGCGACCGCGCCGGCATCACGCAACTGGTTTTCGACCCGGATATCTGCGGCCAGGCCGTCCACGAAGAAGCCCGCCGCCTCCGCAGCGAATGGGTCATTACGGCCGCCGGCAAGGTTACCCACCGCGGCGAGGGGCTGGAGAATCCCAAACTCCCCACCGGCCAGATCGAAGTGCGCGTCACCGACATGGAGGTCCTTTCCACATCGCCCACCCCGCCGTTTCTCCCCGATTTCAGCGTCTTTGACCCCCAGGTCCCCCGCGAAGAACGCCGTCTGGAATACCGCTACATAGACCTGCGCCGTCCCGAGATGCAGGAAACTCTGCGCGTCCGCTACCGCGTCACGGACATAATGCGCACGTACCTCGGCCGGCTCGGTTTCTGGGAAATAGAAACGCCCTTCCTCACGCGCTCCACGCCCGAGGGCGCACGCGACTTCATCGTCCCCTCGCGCCTTGTGCCCGGCGCCTTCTATGCGCTGCCGCAGTCGCCTCAGCTGTTCAAGCAGTTGCTGATGGTCGCCGGCTACGACAAGTACATGCAGATCGTCAGATGTTTCCGCGACGAAGACCCCCGCGCCGACCGTCAGGCGGAGTTCACCCAACTCGACCTGGAAATGGCCTTCGTTGACCGCGAAAACGTCATGCAGGTCGTCGAAGGCCTCCTGCGCGCCATCTGGAAGGAAATCCTCAGCGTCGATATCCCCGACCCCATACCGCGCATGGAGTACGCCCGGGCCATAAGCCTCTACGGCACCGACCGCCCCGACCTGCGCTTCGGCATGCCGCTGGTCAACATCACCGACATCGCCCACGCCACCGAATTCAACGTCTTCCGCAACGCCCCCATGGTCAAGTGCATCGTCGTCCCCGGAGGCGCTTCCATCCCCCGCGCCGCTACCGACGCCCTTGCCGACTGGGCCAAAGGCTTCGGCGCCAAAGGCCTGGCCGTCACCAAATGCACCGGCTCGTCCTTCGACACCGGCATCGCCAAGTTCGTCAATCCCGTGGCCGACCGCCTTATACAGACCGCCGGCGCTCGCGAGGGCGACCTGCTGTGCTTCGTGGCCGACCGGCCTCCCATAGTGCACAAAGTCCTCGGCGAACTGCGCCTGAAAATGGCCCGCGACCTCCAGCTCAAGCCCTCCGCCGAATATGCCTGGCTGTGGGTAACCGATTTCCCGCTTTTCGAATGGGACGAACAGGAACAGCGCTTCGTCAGCATGCATCATCCCTTTACCGCGCCCCTCGATGAGGACCTGCCCGCGCTCGACAGCCGCGACCGCTCGGCCGTGGAGGCTGTCCGCAGCAAAGCCTACGACATAGTGGTCAACGGCAACGAAATCGGCGGCGGCTCCATCCGTATCCACCGCATGGACATCCAGCAGAAAGTCTTCGGCCTGCTCAACATCGACTCAGCCGCCCAGCGCCAGAAGTTCGGCTTCCTTCTCGACGCGCTTCAGTACGGCGCACCGCCCCACGGCGGCATAGCCCTCGGGCTCGACAGGCTCATAATGATCCTGCGCGGCCTGAACAACATCCGCGATGTCATCGCCTTCCCCAAGACTCAGAGCGGCGCCGACCTCATGTGCCACGCCCCCGCGCCCGTGGACGAAAAACAACTCCGCGAAGTCCACATACGCGTCGTAACCTGACCGCCCGTCGCTCCGCCGGCGCATCGCACTCCCCGTCGCGCGACTGCTTCATCGCCCCGCGCGTCGCTTCCGCTGCATATCCCCGTGGCGCCGATTGACGGTTTGTGCCGGCGCTGTGCCCGGGTATTCTTATCGCCCGTCCGGACAACGCCCGTTGCCGTTGCCCGATAGCATCTACAGCCGCCATGTTCACGCGATCAGCTTCCGTTGTCGTAGTGCTTTCCGCCGCTGTGGCGCTCATCTGCGCTGCCGTCGCCAGGGCGGCAGACGCATCGCCCTCATGGAAGGGCCCTTTCTTCTTCGTCCTGCTTACCGACCCCCAGCTCGGCATGTTCGCCGCCGACAAAGATTTCGTCCGCGAAAGCGCGCTGATGGAAAAGGCCGTCGATCACGTCAATCGCCTCAAGCCCGCTTTCGTCGTCTTCTGTGGAGATCACACCAACAAGGTCGCCGACCCCGCACAGATCGGCGAATTCAAGCGCCTCGTCGCGAAGATCGACAAATCTATCCCCGTCTATCTCGTCGCCGGCAATCACGATGTGGGCAACGCGCCCACAGCGAAGGACCTCGACCTGTATCGCCGCGAGTTCGGACGCGACTGGTATTCCTTCGATTACGGCGGCTGCCATTTCGTCGTCCTCAACAGCGTCATAATCCACAAGGGCGAGAAGGTCGCCGACCAGGCCGCGGCGCAGATGGCCTGGCTCGCCGAAGACCTCCGTCAGGCCGCGTCCCGCAAACCGAAACACGTGATAGTGTTTCAGCATCACACGCTCTTCGTCTCCAGAATTGACGAGCCGGCCAGCTACCACAGCATCCCGCCTGACGCGCGCAAGACGCTCATCGACCTTTACGCGGCCAGCGGCGTTTCGGCCGTCTTCGCCGGCCATCTTCACTACTGTGCCGCCCCCAGATTCGACCGGTTCATCGTCTTCGCCGCCGGCCCCGTGGGCAAACCCCTCGGCAAAGATCCCTCCGGCCTCACCATCGTCGCCGTGCGCGAAAATAAAGTGGAGTACCGCTACTTCGGACTCGAGAATGTGCCCGCCCGCGCCGAGTAGCCCGCGGGCGTGTGCTCCATCGGCGGCGCTTATCCGGCCGCGAATACGCGCTGCCGCCTCGCCGCGCCATCCTTCATCCGCCGCGCTCGCCCGTCACATGCAGCGTCTGAGCCACGATCCGCCATATCTCCTCCGCCACCTCCTCCACAGGCCGGTCTGCGTCAACTACCCGGTAGCCCTCCGGACACTCCCTGGCCTGCGCCAGATAATTCCGCCGCACCCGCTCATGATATTCGGCCGGCCTCCGCTCGATGCGATCCCACAGACGCGGCATGCGCCCGAACGCCCGCTCCACGGGCATGTCCAGAATGATCGTCAGGTCAGGCCAGCGGTTGCCGATCGCCACCGCTCCCGTGCGGCGTATCTCCTCCGCCGTCAGCCCGTCGCCGCCCAGCTGATATGCCAGCGTGCTCGAAAGAAACCGGTCGCACACCACCACGCGCCCGGCCGCCAGGGCCGGCACTATCACCTCGGCCATCATCTGCGCCCGCGCTGCCATATACAGCAGCATCTCGCAGCGCATGGACATCTCCTCGTGAACCGGGTCCAGAAGAATCTGCCGGATGCGCTCACCTATGCGCGTCGTGCCGGGATCGCGCACGGTCACCACATCCGCCCCGCCCTCGCGCAGCCGCCGCGCCAGCAGCGCTGCCTGTGTGGTCTTGCCGCAGCCTTCTACGCCGTCGAGCACTATGAATCGCCCCGCCGCGCCTCCGCCGCCGGACGCGCATACAGATGATGATGGTGATTCGGCCATGTTGTCTGCCGGCCGCGCACACCGCAGCCCGGCGCATGTTAACCGCCGTCGCCGACCGCCAGAAGCCCGCGTAAGGGGGACATCCCACGTTTTTCCGCCGCACGCCTCCCCGCATGCGGGGCGGTGCAGCACGCTCGCGTCGTTCCGCGCCCGACCGTCACCTCTCCCCCGCGTGCCCGCCAGCTCCTCCGTCATCCCCGCGCAAGCGGGAATCCAGCAGCGCCGGCCCCCATGCGCTCGCCTCCGGCGCTCACGCCGCATCGCCTCGGACCCCCAACCGTTTTGCCGCCGCGCACGCGCCTTTGACAGCATCGCGTCCGCGCTGGTAGATTTCCCCGACCGAGGCGGCCGCGCGGCTGCGGGAGTATGCATCTTCGAGTGCTCAACACAAAAGGCGTAGCCATGAAGTCACTGGCAATCGGGCTGTTGATGCTGGGCGTGCTGGTCATGGGCGGCGGCTGTGCCACGACGGCGTATTCGGGCGGCCTGCCCACCGTCCGCTTTCCCGAAGAGCGCATGACCGGCGAAAACGCCAACAGGATCGTCCGCAACTGGGCCATCGAACAACGCCAGATCATGGACGACCTGAACTCCATACTTCTGCTCGATCCGCCCAGCCGTCTGGGCAAGTGGCATCTGCGCTGACGGACCGGACCTGCCGGCCGGCGCGGCCGGCGACATTGCACGAATACTTTCGCGGACCGCGGTCGCCACGTCGGCGGCGCGGTCCGTTTTCGCGCAAACATGACCATGTGGCGACGGCTGTTTCGTTTCCGCACCCGGCATCAGCCGTACATGGTGCGCCTGAGCTATCACTATGAGATGCGCTCGGCCATCACCTACCCGCTGGCCGCCTCGCTGGCCGAAGGCTCCTTCACCGGCGTCGTCGCCGCCAAATACTTCCAGGCCTCCCCGCTGCTCATCGCCCTCATCACCGCCGCCCCGATGTTCGGCAACATCATGGCCATGATCTGGGCCGAAAAGGCCCGCGGGCGCCGCAAAGTGCCGTTCGTAAATCTCCTCCAGCTCGGCGTGGTCGGCAGCATAGCCGCTGTGGCCCTCACCGCCTTCGTTCCGCGGACCGTCGGCGCATGGCTCTTCGCCGCGCTGATAATCGTCGTCAGGCTTCTGGCCAGCGGAATAGTCACAGTCCGGGCCGCCATCTGGCGCGCCAATTACCCGCGCCATCTGCGCGCCCAGATAACCGGCCGCATCACCATCGTCTCCACCGTCGTCCTCGCCTTCGCCACCTATGTCGGCGCCTCGTGGCTCGACGCCGACCCGCGCGCGTTCGTTTACCTTTATCCCATCGCCGCCGTGATGGGCGCCGTCGGCATATGGCAGTTCTCGCGCATCCGCGTGCGCAGCGAACGCCAGGCGCTCCGTCGCGAAACCATACCTCATCCGCGCCCCGAAGCCCTCTCGCACACCGACGAAATGAACGTGCTCAACTACCAGCCCCCCGAACAGCGCCGCGGCCTGCTCGATTTCCTCCGCGAAGCCCGCGACGTGCTCCGCCGCGACCGCGCCTTCCGCGAATATCAGTGGTGGCAGTTCCTCAGCGGCGCCAGCTTCATGATGCTCAACCCGCCGCTGGTCCTCCTCGTCAGCAAGGAACTCACCGACCCGCACACCCAGTACAAACTCGCCACCGTGGTCCTTCAGATCATTCCCATGATCATGTCCATCGTCGCCACGCAGTTCTGGGCCCCGCTCTTCGACCGCTTGCATATAACCGCGTTCCGCGTCTTCCAGGGAATCGCCTCGGTAGCCGCCCAGGCCACCATCTTCGTGGGCGCCGTTCTCGGCCAGCTGTGGATCATCGCCGCCGGCCAGTTCGTGCTCGGCATCTCCCTCGCCGGCGGCAACCTCGCCTGGAACCTCGGACACAACGACTTCGCCACCCGCGAGCAGGCCGCCACCTACATGGGCGTCCATGTCATGCTCACCGGCCTGCGCGGATGCTTCGCCCCCTTCGCGGGAGTAATGCTCTTCAGACTGCCGTTCATCCGCCGCGGCGTATTCGGCATCTCAGTGCTCATGTGCCTCGCGGCGCTGCTCGGATTCGTCTCCATGGCCCGCCGCATGGGCGCATGGCACAAAACCCGCCATGACGATGCCGGCGCTGCCGCCGCTCCTGCTGCTCAGCCGCGCTGAGGGCAGCGCGTGTCTGACCAGATGCCCGCGCAACAGCCCTACGACGCCGCACGCCGCTCCCGCCGCGGCTGCCAACCGCTCACACGCACGCAGTTGTCACGCACTTCCTCAAGCCGCTTCAGATACAGCCGCAGGTCCTCTTCCTCGAACTGCTCGAGAAACTCCGCCCTCGCCCTGGGATTCAGCGCCACGATTTCCGCTATTATTTGACCTTTCGTCTTCACCACTGGAGAATCGGACGGAAGCATGACGGAACTTGAGCGACCAACCGGCACGGCAGACCCCCTCCAGGGGCTGTACCGCATGTCGCCCACGGCGGGCGTCGCCACCTCCGACTACGTCGCCATCAACCCCCTCGCCGTGGCCGCCATGATGCTCGGCGCCCTCACCCTCCTGGCGATCGCGTTCCGGCTGTTCCTGGTGGCGGGACTGGCCGGCATCGTCTGCGGAATAATCGCGCTGCGCCAGATCCGCAACAGCAACGGAACGCAAACCGGTCGCGGACTGGCATGGACGGGCATCGTCCTGTCGCTGCTCACGGCCGCCGGCGTCGGCGCTGCCGATATGCTCGCACAGGCCCGCGTCGCCCCCGAGCGCAGACAGATGAATCAGATCCTGCTCGACCTCGGCCGGCACATTCAGAGCGGCAACTACGCCGCCGCCTGGGAGCTGTTCGACCCCGGATGCAGGAACCTGATGACTCTCGATGAGTTCCGCAAACGCTGGGAAGATATCCAGAGCCCCCCGCCCCTCAGCGGCGGAAAACTCGTCATGCTCAAAGGCAACGACGTGTTCGATTTCAGCGCCCTCGGCGAAAGCCGCATCGCCCTTACCAAGGCTATCATCCAGTTCGAACACTCCCCCGTCCCCGGCCGCTGGCCGGTGGTCTTCAGAAAACAGGCATCAGGCCAGTGGCGCATCCTGCGCATCGTTGACCTGATCGACCCGCGCCCGCCCCAGCAGCAGCGCCGGCGACAGGCCGGATGATTCCCGACTCCGCCGCCGGCGCCGCCAGCCTCCATTCCCTCTACTTGATGAACAGCATCTCCAGATACGTCGGCAGCGGCCAGTGATCATCCGCCACCAGCGTTTCCAGCGTATCGCCGGCCTGTCTGGTCCGGGCCATCAGCGGAAGCACGGTATCGCGCATGTACTTCGCGTGCTCGCACACATCGCCCCCGGATTGATGCGCCAGCGCGGCCTCCAGCTCCACGAGCTGCTTGTGCAGCTCGCCCGTCGCTGCCGACAGCCGCGCCAGCAGCTGGCGCTGTGCCGCGGCGTCGATGCCGGCCGCATCGGTGGTACTGACCGCCTGCGCCACCTCCGCCTGATAGCGCAGCGCCGCCGGCAGTATCATCCGCCTGCCCATCAGCAGCATGCACTGCGCCTCGATGTTGATCGTCTTTATGTAATTCTCGGCGAAAATGTGCAGGCGGCTGTGCAGCTCGCGCTCGCTGTACACCTGGTACTTCGTGCACAGATCTATCGTGTCCTTCCGCGTGATCACCGGCAGGGCGGCTACGGTGTCCCGGTGGTTCGGCAGACCACGCCGCGCGGCTTCCTCATGCCACGCCGCGCTGTAATTGTCGCCGTTGAAAATGATCCGCTTGTTCTCGGCTATCACACGCCGCAGAAGCTCCTGTACCGCCGTCCGCAGCTCCTTGCCGGCCTTTATCGCCGCCTCCAGCTCGCTGGCCATGTAGTCCAGCGATTCGGCCACGATGAGGTTAAGCACCGTGTTCGGACCGGCGATGCTGAAACTCGACCCCACCGCCCGGAACTCGAACTTGTTCCCCGTGAACGCGAACGGCGACGTGCGGTTGCGGTCGCTGGCATCGCGCGGCAGACGCGGCAGCACCGAAACCCCCGTCTCGAATACCCCGGCCTGCCGGCATCCCGTTGCCGACCCCTTCTCTATCTGCTCCAGCACCTCCGTCAGCTGCTCTCCCAGATACACCGACATGATGGCCGGCGGCGCCTCGTTCGCCCCCAGCCGGTGATCGTTCGAAGCGCTCGCCACCGTCACCCGCAGCAGCTCGGCATAGCGGTTGACCGCCCGTATCACCGCGCAGCAGAATACCAGAAACTGCGCGTTGGCCAGCGGGTTGTCGCCAGGATTAAGCAGATTCTCCCCCGTGTCCGTGGACATCGACCAGTTGTTGTGCTTGCCCGAGCCGTTTATCCCCGCGAACGGCTTCTCGTGCAGCAGACATACCAGCCCGTACCGCGGCGCCGTCCGCCGCAGTATCTCCATCGTCAGCATCTGATGATCCGTCGCCAGATTCGCGTTTTCGAAGATCGGCGCGATCTCATACTGGCTCGGCGCCACCTCGTTGTGGCGCGTCCGCACCGGCACTCCCAGCTTGAAAAGCTGCGCCTCCACGTCGGCCATGTACGCCAGCACGCGCTCGTTGATCGGCCCGAAGTACTGATCTTCCAGCTCCTGTCCCTTGGGCGGCCTGGCGCCGAACAGCGTCCGGCCGCAGGCTATCAGGTCCGGCCGCGCGTAATAGAAGTGCTTGTCGATCAGAAAATACTCCTGCTCCGGACCGACCGTGGTGAACACCCGTCGCGCGGTGGTGTTCCCGAACAGCCGCAACACCCGCAGCGCGTGCGTCGAAAGCGCCTCCATCGAGCGCAGCAGCGGCGTCTTCTTGTCCAGCGCTTCCCCCGTCCAGCTGAGAAACGCCGTCGGTATCACCAGCGTCGCGCCGTTCGGGTTCTCCATTATGTACGCCGGGCTGGTCGGGTCCCACGCCGTGTACCCGCGCGCCTCGAACGTCGCCCGCAATCCTCCCGAAGGAAAAGAACTGGCATCCGGCTCGCCCTTGATCAGCTCCTTGCCCGAAAACTCCGCTATCGCTTTCCCGCCTTCGCACGGCACGACAAACGAATCGTGCTTTTCGGCCGTGTGCCCCGTCATCGGCTGAAACTGGTGCGTGAAATGCGTCGCCCCGTGCTCGATCGCCCACTCCTTCATGGCGTTCGCCACAGCGTCGGCCACCGCCCCGTCCAGCGGCACGCCCTCTCGGATCGTCCGCTGAAGCGCCTTGAATACAGCCTTGGGCAGACGCTCCCGCTGCACCTCCTCGCTGAATACGTTCACCCCGAACAGGTCCTTGATGTGGACCGATCGGAAATCGACGGTGTTCAACTGATACCTGGCCGCAGCGATGCCGGCCAGCGCCTCCTGACGCGGACTGCCTCGTGACATCGAAACTCCTTGCGGAAAAGAAACCTGAATTGCACCTGATCTCTGTGGATGGTGCCGAGCGCGGGTTACATCATGATAGCCGCCCGCTCAAACGCGTCAAGCGCCCGGCGCGATACCTGCCCGCTTTTCGTCCTCCCGCCCGCAAACAACGGGTGTCTTTCTGCAGAGCCGGTCCCCCAGCCGCGCCGACATAGCCCTGTCCGCCGCAACGCGGTGTCGGGCTGTCAGATCTCATACGTCGGCTCTTCCGGTTCCTCGTCGTCCGCCGGTATTCCCTCCGCGTCGATGCTGGCGCCCAGCAAGTCCCTTGCCCGGCGCACCGCGCGCTTCGCGCTGTCGAATATGCCCGTGCCGGTGAGGAACATGTTCTCGCGACCCACCAGTGCTTCCAGCCCCGCCCGCGCCAGCAGCCGCCGCGTCTCGTCGCGCAACCCGCACAGTATCACATGCCGCCCGCGCCTCCTCATCAGCCGCACAAACCGCTCCAGCACCTCCAGCACCGTCACATCTATCGAATGCGTGCGCTTCAGCCGCAATATCACCACACGCGCATCGCCGCCGGCCAGCGCCATCAGATGATCCTCCAGCTCGTCGGCCACCGCGAAAAACAGATCGCCTTCCAGCTGGAGAAACATCACCGGACGCTCGCCGCTGCGGTCGGCCAGCGGCCTCTCCAGAAACTTTCCCCCCGGCGCAAAGTACATCTCTGCCAGATGAAGATGCCCCGCCTTATGCAGATACGTCGCGATCGACATGAATATGCCGATGAAAATCGCGTACTCCAGCGGCGCAAAGACCGTCGCCGCGAACGTCGCCAGACACACGGCGGCCTCGCCGCGATCCACCCGGAACGTCTTCCAGATATACCGCCAGTCGATCAGACCCACCGCTATCGTCAGCAGCACCGCCGCCAGACTCGCATAGGGAATGAACCGCGCCTGGCCGGCCAGCACCCAGAACATGCTCCCCACAAACAGGGCATTGAAAACCGCCGCAAACCGGCTTGCCGCCCCGGCTGAATAATCCAGCGCGCTCCTCGTGAAACTGCCCGACCCGGGCATGCACTGGAAAAAACTCGACGCCAGATTGCTCACCCCCTGCGCAAAGAACTCGCGGTTGGCCTCTATGCGATCGCCGCTCCGTGCGGCGATGCTTCTGGCGATGGCCACCGATTCCAGCATGCCCAGCACCGCCAGCGCCAGCGCCCCGCCCAGCAGGCTCTCGATCTCGCCCCAGGTCGCCTGCGGCAGCTGCGGCGCCGGAAACGCCCGCGGCAGCGAACCGATTACCGGCACACGCGCTTCCCAGCCCGCACCCGCTACCAGCGCCGCCGAACACGCCACCGCCAGCAGCGACCCGGGCAGCAGCGGCGACAGCACGCGCAACGCCGCCATGAGCCCCAGACATCCCAGCCCCACCCACAGCGCCAGCATGTTCGTCCCGTGAATCTGCGGCAACGATCTCGCCAGCATCCCCGCCACGCCGGGCAACGCGCTGCGCCCCGCTCCGGGATCTATCCCCAGCAGGTTCGGTATCTGCCCGGCGATGATCAGCACGCCCGCTCCCCCCGCCACGCCCACGATCACGCTGCGGCTCACATACCGCACCAGCCTGCCCATACGCGCCGCCGCAAACGCCAGCTGAATAATCCCCTTCAGCATCGTCAGCGCGAACACCAGCTTCAGATAGATCGCGGGATTGTTCGTCAGCCGGCTTATCGCCGACGCCACCAGCAGGCTCTGCGTGTTGGTGGGCCCGCTCGTTATATGTTCGCTCGAACTCAGCATCGCGCTGATGCTGCCCTGTATTATCGATGTGTATATGCCGTATTCCGGCGGCACCCCCGCCACCAGCGCATACGCCATCGCCTGCGGCAACTCCACCACCGATACCGTCAGCCCCGCCACCGCGTCCCGCCGCAGCTTTGCGAAGCTGTACCCCCGCGCCGTCTCGAGCAGCGGCTCCACAGGCCACAACAACCCTCTGAACAGACTCTTCATCAGGGCCGGCCAGAATAGCACAAGCCCCCGTCACGTAAACCCTCGCCGTGTCTTCGCACGCGCTTGCATCCGTTCGCCATCCTGTGGTACACGTTGGCGCATTGCCCGCGTCTTTCAGGCTTCAACAACCGAGGTGCCATCATGATGTATCCGATTCTTCTCAGCTTCTCGGCGCTCACCGGTGCGGTTGCTGCCCCCGAACCGCCCAACCTCATACCCAATCCGTCCTTCGAGCAGGAAGCGGCCGGCAGGCCCCGCTCATGGCGCACCGACCGCTGGGGCGGTAATGCCGTCTGGGAACATGCGCGCATCGCCCGCACAGGCCAGCGCAGCGTCATGATACGCTCCGAGGATGGCGCCGACGTCGCCTGGGCGTGCAACGTGCCCGTCGAGCCGTTCGCCAGATACCGCCTGGCCGGTTGGATAAAAACCGAGAACGTCAGGACCGTCGGAGGTCGCGGCGCGCTGCTCAACGTTCACGGCCTGCGCGCCGCCGCCACCAAGGCCGTCACCGGCACCACCGACTGGACGCTGGTGGAAGTCACCTTCGAAACCGAAGACCAGGACGGCATACAGGTCAACTGCCTCTTCGGCGGCTGGGGCCGCGCCGCCGGCACGGCGTGGTACGACGATATCGTCCTCCAGCAGATAGGCCGCCCGCAACCGCCCGCCAGACCTTCCATCGCCATCGACGCCTCGAAGGAGGGCCAGCCAGTCTCCAGGTACGTTTATGGCCAGTTCATAGAGCATCTCGGCAGGTGCATCTACGGCGGCATCTGGGCCGAAATGCTCGAAGACCGCAAGTTCTTCCATCCCGTGGGCGGCAAAGAATCGCCCTGGAAGCCCGTCGGCGATCAGCAGGCCGTGCGCATGTCGCGCGAAAACCCCTTCGTCGGCGAGCATACGCCCGTGATCGATCTGCCGGGCGGCCAGCGCCGCGGCATTGCCCAGAGCGGTCTGGCCCTGGTTCGCGGCAAATCCTACGAAGGCAGAATCTGGCTGGCCGGCTCCCCCGAAGCCGCGCCCGTGACCGTCAGCCTCGTGTGGGGACCGGGCGACGCCGACCGCCAGTCGGTCGTCATACAGCAGGTGACAGAAACGTTCGCCAGAAGCCCGCTGCGCTTCACCGCTCCCGTCGATGCCCCCGATGCCACGCTCGAAATAACCTCCAGCGGAAAGGGCACGCTGCGCATAGGAACCCTATCGCTCATGCCCGCTGACAATGTAAACGGCATGCGTGCCGACACCATCGCGCTGCTGCGCGAACTCGATGCCCCCGTCTATCGCTGGCCCGGCGGAAACTTCGTCTCCGGCTACAACTGGAAAGACGGCATAGGCGACCGCGACCGCCGACCACCCCGCAAAAACCCCGCCTGGAGAGGCGTGGAACACAACGATTTCGGCATAGACGAGTTCATCGCCTTCTGCCGCGCCCTCGGCGCCGAGCCGTACATCGCCGTCAACAGCGGCCTGGGTGATGTCAACAGCGCCCGCGAAGAACTCGAATACGCCAACGGTCCGGCCGACTCGCCCATGGGCAAACTGCGGGCGGCCAACGGCCATCCCGAACCATACAAGGTCGTCTTCTGGGGCATTGGCAACGAGATGTACGGCAACTGGCAACTCGGCCACATGCCGCTGGAAAAATACATCGAAAAACACAACCAGTTCGCCGAAGCCTTCCGCCGCGCCGACCCCGCCGTGAAACTGGTGGCCGTCGGAAACGTCGGCCCGTGGAGCGAAGGCATGATGAAAAACTGCGCCAACCACATGGATCTCATCAGCGAGCATTTCTACTGCGGCGAACGGCCGGGCCTGCTCGGACACGTCAGACAGATACCTGCCTCCGTGCGCCGCATCGCCGAAGCGCACCGGCGGTATCGTCAGCAGTTCGAGTCGCTCAAAGGCAAGGACATTCGCATCGCCCTCGACGAGTGGAACTACTGGTACGGACCGCACGTCTTCGGCGAACTGGGAACGCGCTATTTCCTCAAAGACGCTCTGGGCATAGCTGCCGGGATTCACGAAATGGCCCGCAACAGCGACATGTACTTCATGGCCAACTACGCGCAGACGGTAAACGTCATCGGCTGCATAAAAACCAGTAAAACCTCGGCCGCCTTCGAAACCACCGGTCTGGTGCTGAAACTCTACCGCCAGCGCTTTGGCACCATCCCGCTGGAAACGAAGACCACCGGCTTCATCGACGCCATGGCCGCCCTCAGCGCAGACCGCAAGACGCTCACCATCGGCGTGGTTAATCCGACCATGGAACAGCAGGAGGTGCCGTTGTCGATCGCGGGCCTCAAACCCGCTGGCGATGGAGTACGCTACCAGATCGCCGGCACCGACCCGCAGGCATACAACGATCCCGATCAGCCGCCCAGGGTGAAGATTGAGGAGGCTCGCATAACCGGCGTCGCTGACAAACTCACCGTCGCCCCGTGCAGCGTTACGCTGGTCGTATTGCAGCTGTAAAATGGCGGTAAATGCTGTAAGCCGCCTCCAATATTATGCTTATGCAGATGGCGACCCATGCGGACGCCGGCTGGAGTTCGTCGCGGCATGTTGCGCTGGCCGGGGTTCGCGCGTACCTAACGCGGTCGGGCTGACTTCGGTACCATCTGTGGTTCAATTTCGGCAAAAGAACTTGCCCATAGGCGTAGTATGGGGCATAATTCACACTGGAGGGTGGCCATTTCGAGAGGTTCCGGTCGCCCGCGAAATAAAGAGAGAGTGGCGCATGCGGAAACTAACAGCAACGACAATTGGCCTGACGCTGATGGCGATTCTGGCAGCGCTGTGCACAAGTGAGGCGCAAGCTGCTGTGATTGTTCAATTTACGTTCCCGATAGCGCATGGCGCCGGGGTGGAAACCGGCTCGGGATTCGATGCCACCACCCTCGCGTCCAACGTCACTGCCACCCCCGTGGCCGATACCAGCGGCAACATCATCATCGGCACGGAGAATACTAGCCCTAACTACAGCACGGCGCCGGTTTTACGCGTGAATCCGAACGGCAACTCGGCCAGTGCCGCCCAGGCGGTTGCCAACAGCAAGTACTTTTCTTTCACCATCACGCCCGATGCCGGCTATGAACTGGACCTCGCCAGCCTGACCTTCAAGGCCGCTCGCGGTGGCACTAGCACCCCGCGCGGCTGGGTCGTGCGCACCAGCGCTGACGCCTTCGCATCTGACCTTGCCGCGAGCGACGTTGCGACTGTGCGCCCCACGTGGACCGACTACACCGTCTCTCTGACGGGCACCCAGTTTCAGGACGTTACCGCGCCGCTTACGTTCCGGTTCTACGTGTACAGTCCGGCAGCAGGTTCGACCATCGAATTCGACAACATTACCGTAAACGGCGAAGTCGTCGCCGTCATCCCAGAGCCGGCCGCGGGCATCATGATCATTGCCGGCATGGCGCTGCTGATTAACCGGCGCTTCGGAAGGACGCCCTCAGCGCTTGCCTGAGGCATTTTGCTACGCCGTTCTCTCACCGCCGCTCAGTGTTTGATCGCGCGCCGCTGTAGCGGCATCAACCGCCTTTTGCGCTGTTCCTACGCTGCTCGAAAAGCCACTGAAGCACCTTGGGGTCTTTGAATACGTATTCCCAGGAGTTATGCCCGACTCCCGGATAGATCGTCAGCTGCGCGTTGCCGCCGGCCTTCTTGACGGCCTCCACCATTACCACCGACTGCTCCGGCTTCACGACGTTATCCCGATCGCCGTGAAACGCCCACACCGGCACTTTCGCGATGCTGGCCGCCTGTTTCGGATCGCCTCCGCCGCAGATGGCGATCCCCGCCGCAAACCATTCCGGCCGGCGGCTGAGCAGCTCCCACGTGCCGAATCCGCCCATCGAAAGCCCGCCGATGTACACCCGGTCGGCATCGACGTCGCCGAGCTCGCGCAACAGCGACTGGATCAGCTCCATGGTCAGACGCAGCGCATCGCCGGGCGATTCCGCCATGCGGTTGTTTTCATCGCGCTTGAACGACGACCACCAGCCGTCCTTCGGACACTGCGGAAACACCAGATAGCACGGGTACTTCTGGCGCACCTCGGGCGCAGCGAGCTCCGCGGCGCAATGCATCAACTGCCTCAGGTTGTCGTCGCCGCGCTCGCCGGCCCCGTGAAGAAAGACCAGCAGCGGATATTTCTGTCCCGTCTCCCGCCTGGCCGGACCGGCAATACGATATGGCAGAACCCTGCCGGCCGCGTCTTTGTACTGTCGCGCCTCGAACACCTCCGCGAGCCTGGCAAGTTTCGGATCCTGTTGCGCGCCGCGCCCGGGTTCGGCCCCCGGCGCTGCCAGCGCAAGTGCGACGATGCCCGGCAAACTCGCAAGCATGTACCGTATCATGGTTCCTGCTCCCGTTGCTCTCGTGCGCGGCGCGGCCGACCCGGCGCGCCGCACGCGCCGCTTCCTTCGGCACGTCTGCGCCGGCACGTTCGGCGGTATAGCGTATCGCGGGCTTCACGCAATACAATGAACCCATGCCGTCGGACAGCGCGCAACAGCCCGATGATGGCGGCGATTTCGACCGCGACCTGCCGGACGAATCGGACATGGACGACGACGATCAGCCGGACATAGTGCCCTGTCCGCATTGCCGCAGGCCCATCTCCGAGGACGCGGTTTACTGTCCTCACTGCCGCGCTGCCCTGGAAGAGACATCCTCGTCAGGCGGGCCGGTCATGACTGCGGCGGTCGTGATAATTCTGGCCATGCTGGCCGCGGGCCTGGCGGCGATTCTTCTGCGACGATAGAAAAGGAAGGAGACGACAGCACATGAACAGGCGCCAGTTTCTTGCGGCGTCGGCTTCAGGGATGGCGGCCATGATGGCATCGGCAAAGACATCGCCGGCAGGGGGCCCGCCCGACAGGCCCAACGTGATAGTCATTCTGGCTGACGATCTGGGGTGGGCAGACTTGCGCTGCTACGGCGCCCAGGACATGGAAACCCCCGCCGTCGATCGCCTCGCCGCCGAAGGAATGAAGTTCGACGATTTCCATGCCAACTGCCCCGTGTGTTCCCCCACGCGCGCCGCGCTGCTCACCGGGCGCTATCCCGAGCTTGTCGGCGTGCCCGGCGTCATCCGCACCGATCCGCGCGACTCGTGGGGCAATCTCATCCCCCAGGCCGTCATGCTCCCCGAACTTCTGCGCCGCGCCGGCTATCACACCGCGCTGGTGGGCAAGTGGCATCTGGGGCTTCAGTCGCCCAGCCTCCCCAATGAACGCGGCTTCGACCATTTTCATGGCTTCCTCGGCGACATGATGGACAACTACGTCACACACCGCCGCCACGGCCAGAATTACATGCGCCTCAATGCCGAGGTCATCGACCCGCCAGGCCATGCCACCGACCTGTTCACCGACTGGGCCTGCGACTACCTGAAGAACCGTCCCGCCGACAGGCCATTCTTCCTGTATCTGGCCTACAACGCGCCGCACAGCCCCATCCAGCCGCCTCCGGAGGCACTTGCCGCCGTCGCCAAACGCCGACCCGATCTGCCTCCGCGACGCGCAGCGCTCGTCGCGCTCATCGAGCATATGGACAGCGGCATAGGCAGGGTGCTTCAGACGCTCGACCGCCTGGACCTGGCGCGCAACACGCTGGTGATCTTCACCAGCGACAACGGCGGACAGCTCGACCTCGGAGCGCACAACGGTCCCGTGCGCGCCGGCAAGGGCACGGTTTATGAAGGCGGCCTGCGCGTGCCCATGTTGGCCCGCTGGCCGGGCAGGATCAAACCCGCCAGCCGCTCCGGGCTGCTCGCGCTGACCATGGACCTCATGCCCACCGTGATGGAAGCCTGCGGACTGCGCGTCGAACACGAAATCGACGGCAGGAGCTTCCTGCCGACGCTGCTCGGCGAGAATCAGCCCTGGCCGCCGCGCGACCTTTTCTTCGGCAGGCGCGAGGGTGGACCCTTCAAGGGCGGCACCATCGAGGCTATCCGCCGCGGCGACTGGAAACTGCTGCGTTCGAGGCCCGGCGGCCCGTGGGAACTGTACAACCTTGCCGACGACCCCATGGAGAAAAACGATCTCTCCGCACAGCAGCCCGCCCGGGTGGCCGAACTTGCCGCAGCCCTCGAAGCGCAACTCAAGCGCTATGCACAGGTTCCGTGGGAACCACCGGGCCGCGGGTCTCAGGAACCTTCCACCCGTCCGGGCAGCGCATAAGGATTGCACCATTTGCACGTGCAGCCGTCGGGGTAACGCCGCGACGGACGGTTGCGCCAGTCGCGCGGGCAATGTTCGTCCGGCGAGCGGGCCTTTTCCAGCGTCGGGCAGCCGCAACCGTCTTCCGCCGGGTCGCGGTCGATCTGGTGCAAAAATGGCCTGCCGCAATAAGAGATGCCCCTGTGAATAACCCGCAGCGGGCACATTTCGCAGATTTCCGCGCGCTGTCGCCAGTCAACCGCCTGCCGAAGCAGCCCCATGCGCCGCAGGCGCGCGCCGGCAGCTTTGGCAGCGGCGCGGCTCAATGACGCCAGCACGTTTCCACAGCACGACAGCGCGCTGTTCAGAACGCTCATGAAAACAGTTATCGGCATCCGCGCAGCGCCGCCCACACCCGCCGGCGATTATCGGACGTGCCCGCAGTCCCGAAAACGGCGTCGGGCGGCCAATGAACATTATGGAGGCCGCAACTCGCCGTCGTCCCGACACATCGGTCGTGGCGTAAGATATATTGTGTGTTGTCGGCAACGACGGGCGATGCTCCTGCGCATGAATGCGCAATTGCGCCCGTCCTGAAAGGCGAATCGGCTCCGGCATCATCGACGAAGGGCGCATGTGTTGACAGCGGACACAAGGCCACAGCATCGCAGCGGCGCAACACGCTCGGCACGCCGTAGCCGGCGCGGTTCCGCCGACGCCGTCGAGCCGCTGGAATTGCGCATGCTCCTTGCCGGCGGCATGCCTCCCCCGGCCACCGTCGCCAACCCCGTCACCATCGACCTTCTGGCACTGTACACGCCCGCCGCGCGCGACGGCGCCGGCGGCGATGCCCAGATGATCGCCAGAATAGAGGCCGATGTCGCCGACGCCAACCAGGTTTATATCAACAGCGAGGTGGGCATAAGGCTCAGACTCGTACGCGCAAAACTGGTCAACTACGTCGAAAACAACAGTCTGAGCACCGACCTCGAACGTCTTCAGAATCCGCGCGACGGGTATCTGGACTTCGTGCCCTCGATGCGAACGGCCGTCGGAGCCGACGTCGTTACCCTCTATGCCCAGCCGCCCAACCCCGTCGTTGGCGGTATCGCATATATCAACGATCAGCCGCTTCTGCCCAGCGCCGCGGAATGGTACTACAGCGTGGTCGTCCCGCAGCCGGTGGGTCCCCGATACGCCCTCGTCCACGAGATAGGCCATAACCTCGGCGCCGGCCATGACCGCACCACCGACCCATCCGGCGGCGCTTTTTCCTACTCATACGGCTATCGTTTCCAGGTTGGCTCCATCACATATCGCACCATCATGGCCTATGCGCCGGGGGTGCAGATACCCTATTTCTCCAACCCCAACATCACCTATGAGGGCGTGCCCATCGGCGTGCCTGAAGGCTCGCCCGACGCCGCCGATAACGCCCGCACCCTCAACGAGGTGGCTCCTCTGGTGGCCAATGCCCGACCGCCGGACTCCACGCCCCCCACCGCAGCGCTGGTGGCAGATAACGTGATTCTGCCGGGCGCATCGACCTTCAGTTTCTCCGTGATGTATCACGACGCAGTGGCCGTAAAAGCATCGACGCTCGACTCCTCCGACATCACGGTAACCGGCCCGAACGGCTTTTCTCAGCCCGCCGTGCTCATGTCTCTGGACGGCACGCTGGATGATGAACAGCGCGTCGCCACCTACGCCATCACCCCGCCGGGCGGCACCTGGGATGCAACCGACAACGGAACCTACAGCGTGCGGCTCAACGCCGGCGAAGTTACCGACACCGTCGGCAATGCCGCGCCCGCCGGCGTTATCGGCACCTTCCAGGTAGCCATCCCGTTTCCGGAAATCAGCGTCTTCAGCGGCACCGACGCCGATGCCGTCGAACTTTCCTCCGGACAGACTCAACCCGTCGCGCTTCCCGCGGCGGTGCAGTATCGTCCGGCAACGCCGGCCGTCTTCACCGTCCGCAATGCGGGCACGGCGCCGCTTGCCGGCCTTTCGCTGTCGTTGCCGGCGGGGTTCTCCATCGTCGATCCGCTTGCGGAATCCATCGCGCCCGGCGACAGCGATGTCTTCACCATCACGGTCGATACATCGCGCGTAGCAAGTTTCGCCGGTACTCTGTCCATCCACAGCAACGACGCCGATGAGAATCCCTTCGCCTTCTTCATCAGCGCCGCGGTGGTGCCGGCGCCTCCCGACATCGCGCCGACAACACCCTCGGGATGGGCCGCTCCGCTCATAGTCACAACATCCGCCGATTCCCGTACCGACGCCGATCTGATCTATGACGATGAAAACGTGTACGTATGCTGGGCGGCCGGGCGCACGCCGCTGAGCGGCGACGTTGACCAGATGTTTCACGTCGAACTCCTGCTTGACGGCGCCCGGGCCGGATTGTGGACCTTCTCGCCTCAGGATATCAACGCTGCCGACAACATCGAGGTAACCGCGTTCGAACTGGGAACGCTGCCGGCGGGCACCCATCTGCTTGCTCTCACGCTCGACAGCACCGGCGTGCTCAACGAAAGTGATGAGTCCAACAACGTCATCACGCGCACGGTCAACATCGCCCCAAGACCCGCGCCGGACATCTCGATAACAGACGTGGCCACCTCGACCGACCTCACCGCCGGCCAACCCGTCACCGTGGAATTCGGCAACGTGCCCCTGAACAGTTCCGCGGTGAGGTGGTTCCGGCTGGCCAACGACGGCACCGCGCCGCTGCGCATAACCCGTCTGACGATAAGCGGGGCTTTCTCGCTGGCCGTGCCGCCCGCCGTGGTCGAACTTCAACCGGCACAGGATACGCTTTTCGCCGTGCGCCCCCAGACATCCGCCACGGGCAGCATTTTCGGAACCATCAGCATTGCCAGCACCGACCCGGACGAGCCGTCGGCAGATGTGGCGCTGCACGCCAGCGTGTTCGCTCCGGATACGGCCCCTCCGCGCGCCGTTCTTCATGCCAGGGGCATAACAACACGCTCCCGTCAGACTTACCTGTTTGCCGTTGAGTATTCCGATGACACCGCCGTAAGCGCAAAGTCCATAAACTCGGCGGATGTGATCGTCACCGGTCCGCGCGGTCTGCGTCCGACAGTCAAATGGGTCAGGAATAACCGCGCCGGCGATTCTCCGGCGCTGACGGCGTGGTACGGCGTAGCCCCGCCGGGCGGCCTGTGGGACGCGGCCGACAACGGCATATACGTTGTGCGCCTGCGCGCCGGCCAGGTCAGCGATACATCCGGCAACGCCGCCGCCGCACGCGTTCTGGGCTCGTTCAAGGTCAACATCAAACCTGTAACGCTCGCGAAGCGCCCCGCGGCGCTTGGCTCGGTACCGATGGCCGCATTGCCGGCCAGGCCGCCGACCGGAAGCAGCGGCGCAAACCCTTCGCTGGCACCATCTCTGTGGGATGACCGGCACGATTACAGGACTTACCTTGCCGATTTTGGTTGATTGCGCGGCGATTCCGGGCAACAATATTCGTGTCGGGGCATGAAGCGCGCCCGGCCAGCACATCACCGGCAAATGCCATGCATCAGACCTACGTCGTCAACATCGATTTCGAACGTCTGAGGGACCGTGTTTCGGCGGCCGAAAGAAAGGCTCTCACGCCCCTGGAAATCCAGAACTGGCTGGTGCAGAAAGGTTTCTATCCGCGCCCCGATGGGTCGTATGTGGCCGAAGAAGAGGTGCTTCAGTGCCTGGCTCCGTCGGAGTTGCTGAGCACCGAGCCGGTCATAATCGGGTCCACATCTTCACACTGATTTCGCGCTGGCAGAGTCGGTTTAAAACGCTGCCGGCGTATCGTGTGCAATTTTTGCATGGCGCACGCGTGTCCGTCGTGCAATTCTGGCTACATTTCGCCCCTCGTTTCGCCTTCTGTTGCGCGCTATACGCCTTGGCACGGATATTGATGGCAAAACTGGGGAAGCGAGTGTACTTGCGAGGTTTTCCCCGACCACCTCGCGGCGCTCGCTTTCCTTTTTTTGGGGATGTTCCGGCGGCGTGGCCTTGACAACTTGTCGGTTTCTGTCCGCTTGATTGCGTAAGCAGGCAATTCCGTGTATATAGCGAGTGCCTTCGGGCGGCTGCGAAGCCCGTCGCGCGTCAGCGCGACGTTGGGAAGGCGGTGAGAATCCGCCGCGGACGCGCCGCTGTGATGGACGTTTGTGGTCCGTCGGTCGCCACTGCCGGCAAGCCCCGGTGGGAAGGCTGCCGACCGGCCGGTTCGCCCGGCCGAACGGACCGTCCTCAGCCAGAAGACCGGCCCGGAGGCGTGCAGGCCGGCGTGTGCCGGCTGGTTTCGGCTCGGTCCTCGCGCTTCGGGACGGTCGAGAAAGGCGATCATAGCGACACCGCATCAGCGGCTGTCGGCATGACGATTGGCCCCTCGGCCTCTGGCTGTACAGGCAGCGCGAGGCCGAGGGGTCTTCTGTTTTCCCGGGCTCGCGTACAGGCCCGGAAAGGATTCGTCATGTCGATCGTCGTTTCCCCCGTTCGAACGTTCGTTAGCAGAGGTGCGCAGGTCCTGTTGAAAGAGGCGAGGGTCGATCGGCCCATGTCGCTGCGTCCGGGCAGGTGGTTGCCCGCCGGTGCGTGGTGCGCAGCGGTCCTCCTTACGGGCACTGCCCTGGCCGCACCCGCGGGCTATCTTTCCTCGCAGATCGCCGGTGCGCAGGGAGGCACGGCGGCTTTGACATTCGGTCCGGATGGCACGCTTTACCTTGCCGACATGAGCCGGAGCAACGCGATCCGCGCCGTCGCGCCCTCCGGTGCGGCGCGCGACATCAGCATCTCCGGCGCCAGTCTGGCGAGCGTCGGCGGTATGGCATGGGACCCGGTTTCCAGCCGCGTTCTGGTAACCGACAACAAAGGCTGGGGCGACGGGCAGGGCTATCTGTATTCCATCGACCCTGCCACCGGCGCTGCCGAGGTCCTGGCATTCGGCATCGACTACATCGACGACGTGGCCGTCAGTCCCGCCGGGCATATCTTCATATCCGACGCCAACTGGGCGCCGTCGGGGCGCATCATGTACGTGCCGCGGTCGGGGGCGCCGCTAACGGTTGTGGACAATCTCAATCTCGCCGCCGGTCTGGGCTTCGACGCGGGCGGCAATCTGTTCTTCCAGGACCTGGACTTCTCGTTTCTCGGCAACGTATGGCGCGCAACGGTCAGCGATGGTCCGACGGGCCCGCTGGTGGGGGCGCCGCAGCTGCTGGCCTCGGGATTGAGCGCAGCGTTCGATCTGACCGTTGACAGCGAAGGCGACGTATTCGTCAGCGGTTCCGGCGGGCTGATGATGCTCGACCGCGGACCCGGCGGTGCGTTTACCGGAATGGCCAGCATCTTCGACAGCAACGGCAACCCGTGGCAGTTCGCCACCGAGGTGGCATTCATCGCCGGGCCGGATCCGTTCGAACCGTTCGGCGGCGCGCGCGGCGGCCGGCTTGTGTATGTGCCCGAATACGGCTCGTCGTCGCTGATATCCATCACCACGGCGGTGCCTGAGCCGACAGCCATTGCGGCGGGGCTGGCGCTGGCGAGCCTGCTTGCGATAAGGCGTCGCAGGAGCGAACTGTGAACCGCACGGGCCGACTATGCCTTGCGGCGGCATGCGCCGCTTTCGTTTCGGCGGCGCATGCCGACCACTTCTACGCGACGACCGTGCTGTCGGTGTCGCCGGGGGCGATGCAGTCGCCGATGTACGCCGACCCATCCGAGGCGCTGGGCGGGCCGCGCGGCGCCGGTCTCACCGCCGGCAGCACGTACGTTTACAACCTCGGCGTCGGCGGCTCTATCACGCTCGGCTTTGACGACGGTCCCGTTCAGCGATTCATTGCCGACGGCCCCGGACCGGATTTCATCGTCTTCGAAAACCCGTTCATGCGCGACGGATACTACTCGCAGGTATTCGCCGAACTGGTTTTCGTCGAGGTCTCATCCAACGGCACCGACTTCGCCCGGTTCCCCGTCGTCTCCAATACGCCAGGTCCGGTGGCCTGGGGCGGCACGATCGATATCAACGCCGTCAGCGGGTTTGCGGGCGTCCATCCGGTACTGGCCAACGTCGATGAGAACCAGATAGACCCGTTCAACCCGGCCGCGGCGGGAGGCGATGCCTTCGACCTCGCGGATCTCGCCAGTCATGAACTGGTTCAGAGCGGCAAGGTGGACCTCAGCGCCATACGCCTGGTGCGCCTTGTCGATGTGGTGGGCAACGGCAGCCTTCTGGACAGCGCCGGCCATCCCATATACGACCCGTTCGGGTTGGGCAACAACGGTGCCGACATCGACGCCGTGGCGGTTATAAACGGCGCCGCCGCCGCGCCGCCGGCCAATCGCTGGACCGGTGCCGCGGGCGATGGATCGTACAACACGCCGGGCAACTGGAGCGCCGGCGTGGTGCCCGACGGCGCAGACGTGCGGGCGGAGTTTCCGCAGACCGGCTCGGTGCCGCAAACCGTGGCGGTGAACGCGCCGGTCGCGCTGGGAATGGTCGCTTTCGACAGCGATGCTTCGTACACGATAACCGGGCCGGCAGCGCTGTCGCTCCATGCTTCCGGGGCGGCGGTCGTCAGACTCATTCGCGGGGATCATTTCATCGCCGCGCCGCTGAACATATTGAGCGATACGGACATTTTCGCCGCCGGCACGCTCACGCTCAGCGGCCCGCAGACCTGGGCGCCGAACGTGAAGGTCGCATTGCACGCCGGCCGCCTGGCCTACGAAGGCCAGTGCGGGGCTCTGGCCGTGGGCGAAGGGGCATTGCTGGTCATCGACGCCGGCGCGGAGGTAGCGGTTGGCGGCGACGGAGATCCCTTCAGCGACGGCTCTCGCAGCGTCGGCATCGTCAACGACGGCGCGCTGCACGTGCGGCTGGGCGAAAAACGGGTGTCGCAGATAACCGGCGGCGGCAACACGACGGTAACCGGCGATGGCACCGTCCTGTATGCCGACCGCATAGTTCAGGACGAACTGGTCATCGGCGCGGGGGCGGCAGTGGTTCTTGGCGGACAGTCCTCCTCGCCGCCGCGGAAAGCGGCCCGTCTGCCGGAACCGGCGTCGGCGATGCTGCTGGCGTCGGCGGCGGTGCTGGCCGCGCGGCGCGGGCGGGTTCGCGGCCGGGCTCCGACCGGCTGCGCCATCCCGTCCGCGCGGACAGCGCGTGCGCCGGGGCGGGCGTTCACACTGGTGGAACTGCTGGTTGTCATCGGAATAGTGGCTCTGCTCACAGCCATACTTCTGCCGGCGCTGTCGGGCGCGCGCGCGGCTTCGCAGCGCGCGGCGTGTGCGGCCAATCTGCGTCAGATAGTTTCCGCGGCGCTGCTCTACTGCGAGGACAACGCCGGCTACTGGCCGCCTGCCCATTATCATTTCCTCACGAAGAACCTGCACCGCTGGCACGGCACGCGCCCCGACAGAAACAGCCCGTTTGATTTTGCCACCTCGCCTCTGGCGCCCGTTCTGCGCACGGCCGCCATCAGCCGTTGCCCGTCGTTTGCGCCGCTGCCGGCGGCGGGGGTGTATGCGTTCGAGGCGTCGGCCGGCGGCTACGGATACAACGCCATGTATCTGGGTTCGAGCATCGGCGAACCGTCGCTGTGGAGCAAGGCCATGGGCCCGGCGCAATGGGAAAGAGAGGTGTGCAATGTGCCGGCCAAGCGCACCATGATCCGCAACGCCGCCTCCAAGATAGCATTCGCCGATGCTGCGATGGCCGTGACCGGCGGCGTTCTCATCGAGTATTCCTTCGTCGAGCCCCCCCTTACGCAATACGGTCCCGCCTCGCCGTCCATGCATTTCCGACACCGCGGACTGGCCAACATCGCCTGGGCCGACGGACACGTCACCTCGGAGCGCATGTCGTGGACGTATCCGGTCAACGCCTATGGCGTTGACAACGGGCAGTTCGCTCTGGGTTTTTTCGGCCCGGAGGACAACAGGCTTTTTGCGAGGGATTGACTGACGGGCGCGGCACGCTTCCGCCGCGGGACTCCTGCAACCGCGCGCCGCCCGACGCATATCTCCGAATCCGATTCGCGCCGCAGATGAGAACTATTTGGGCTGATCGTTCTGTTTCGAGCCGAGTATTCCCCGGAGTATCGAGCGCGGCGAATGAAGATTCGAACCCTGCGGCGGCGGGGTTGCCGGCGGCGTGGCCGGCTGATTCTCGCCCTGAGGCGGCTGAGGCGGTTGCGGGGTTTCACCGGCGGGCGGGTTGGCCGGAGCAGCAGGAGTCTCCGTCGGCGCAGGCTGAGGCGCCGCGGGAGTTGCCGGCGTGGCCGGCTGTTCAACCGGGCCGGAGGTATCGGGCTGCGTGGTTGGCGGGGGCGAAGCTGGCGGCGCAGGCGTCGGCGGGGGACTGGCCGGTGGAGCCGCGGCGCGACTCACTATGCCCGACTCCAGTTCCTCCGGGAATTGCGGCAGCGGCGCCCCCTGGCCCTTTTCGCGCGAAAGCTCGCTGAGCGCGGCCCGGGCCTGATCCAGCGACGCCTTGTCGCGCGCCAGCGAATACATTCCATACAGCACTCCCACGCGCAGCGTGAGCGCTTCGATGCGCCGCGAGGGATTGCGGTCTCCCTCGACTATCTCGCGCAGGTCGGTGTCGGCCTCGAGGAAGCACTCGCGGGCCGACTTGGCCAGCGCCAGCGACTCCTGCCCCAGCATCGGCCGCGCAAAGTCCGGCGGCAATGTCAATCCCGCCGCCGCGAATGCCGCCGTCATAATCGCCGCCAGCCGCTGCTGGTTGTCGATGATCGTGCGGTGATGGGCGAACAGCAATCCGCGCTCGTAGTTGGCGCGGGCCTTCATCAACCGGAACACGCGCGGATGACACGTTTCCGATATTTCCGACCAGGCGCGCCGCCCGGGCGATTCCTGGTGCGCGATGTCGCGCAGCAGAACCCCCAGATCGCCGAACAGCGTATTGGCCGCCCGCGCGGCCTCCTCGAAAGCCGTCGCTGCCGCCTGAAACTCCTTATCGGCGTTCATGCGCAGTTCCTGGGCTTCCTTCAGCACGTTCGCCAGTTCATCGGCCTTTGCGAGCACGCCGGCGTTCTCCAGCGCCGCTTTCGCCGACGCCTGACGCTGGGCGATCATCGCCTGAACGTTCTTCCAGGTTTCCTGAATCTTTTCTATCTGCGACAGGGCTCTGGCGGCGGCCGCATCGGCCGATTTCTTCAGTTCCTGCGCCTCGTTCAGGGCTTTGTTCAGACGCGACAGATCGGTCTGCGCTATCCCCAGCGTGTTGGCCAGCCGCAGCGATTCCCTGCGCTCGGCGACGCCTTTGCTGTACAGGTCCACCGATTCTTTGCCGGTGGTCTGCTCGGAACGGGCAAGCAGCTCCGAAGCGGCAGCGGCGTGCTGGGTCTTCTTCGCCTCGAGTTCCTTTATTTCGGCCTCTTTCGCCTGGATGTCGGCGGTAAGCTTGTCTATGAGCTTCTGCGCGGCGTCGGCGTCCTGGGCGGCCTTCTCGCGCGCCTGCTGGTACGCCGCCAGCGGCGGCGCCGACCCGCCCGAAGGATCAAGCCCCTTCAAGGCAGTAACCGCCAGGTTCTCGCCCGCTATGCGCGCCACCAGGCGTTCGATCTCATCGAGAATCGTTGCCGCCCGTCCTTCCTTTACAAGCAGCGCCGGCACCAGCGAAACGGCCTTGTCCAGATGCTGCTGGCCGATGAGCGACCTGGTCGCCATCTTCGAAGCCGCCGAAGCCTCGGCTTCGCCGGCGGCCTGAACCAGAAGCTCCGCTACGACCCGCGCCCGGTATGCCGCGGCGCTCTGGCGGTCGAGTTTGTCGGCGGCGATCTTCTGTTCCGTGGTAATGTCGGCGCCCCTGGCCACGGCGCTGGTGCGCGTGAGGATGGCCTCAACCCTCTTATCGGCCTGCGTCTGCGGCTTCTCGCACGCCGGAAGCATTACAAACGGCAGCGCCATGCAGACGAAACCTGCGATACGACGGAGGAAAAAGCAGATCATGTCGCGGTCGGTCCATCGGCCGGCAAGCCGGCTCGTGCTGTGCTGGGACATGGGGCGCATCTCCTGCAAACGGTGTCACGCGATGATGTATCCGCCGGGCGCGCGGGCGCGCTGCGCCAACGCCGATTCTCGCCTGCCGCCCGCGCGAAGTCAATGTTGACGCGCGGCTTGCGCACGCGCGCCGGTGCCGCCTGCCCGCCGCGCGCCGGCGCTGCGGAAATCCTCATCCGCCGGCCGACACGACCAGCAGAAACAGCGCGAACTGACAGACGTTGAACAGCGCGTGCATGAAAATGCACGCCCACAGATTCCCCGTGCGCTCGTAAACGTAGCCCAGCGCCATCGACAGAGCGAAGATCGGCGGCTGTATGAACACCGGCTGATGCATCAGCGCAAAAAGCAGCGACGTGGTCGCGATGGCCAGCCAGCGGGCGCGACCGTCGGGCACCGGCAGCGGCGCTTGTCCCGCGGTGCGCCGGGCAAGCCCCTCCGCGCGCAGCGACCCTCTGGAAAACAGGCGTCCCAGCGCTGTCTGAAGCAGACCCCGGCACAGCGCCTCCTCGGCCAGCGGCGCTACCACCCCCGGCGCTATCAGCAGCAGCGCCCGGAACCACGGCTCGACGGTCGATTGACGCCACAGCGCGAAAACTTCGTGCTCGGCATGCGTGTCCGGAAAGAAATGCCTGCGCAGCGTGTCGATGCTCACCATCAGACACAACAGCCACGGCGTAACCACGGCCGTGCCGGCGGCGCCCGTCAGCAATCCGCGCGCAATTCCCGAACGGCTCAGTCCCAGTCGTCTCAGCCCGCCGGGTCGTGCGGCCGCCGTCGCGACTACCGCAAAAAAAGTGAATACCCCCGCGAGCATGCCCGCGGCCATCTGGCGCTGTCGTGTCGGCAGATGCCGGGGCATGAGGCCGTAAAGGACGGCTGCCGCGAAAAAGGTGCATGCGACGGCCGCGCACAGCCGCACAAGGAAGGAAAGCAGCGTATCGCGCTCGTCGAAGCGAACGGGTCCGACCGCCGTGCCTCCGCGAAACGCCCCCGCGCGCCACGCCAGCCAGAGGGCGACGGTTCCCGCGGCGGCCGCGCCGGTTATGACAACGGCGGCGCCGTCGGCGCGGTGCGGGACGGCGGCCAGGAGGGTGATCGGAACGGCGATTGACATACGGCGCAAGCCCTTTACATTGTCGCGCCGCCGGCGGCGGGCAGCGCAACGGTCAGGAACGATATCATCGCCGCCGTCCGGAGTCATCGGCCCGGATCGCCATGATTCTCAGCGACATCATCGCCGCCAAACAGGAGGAGGTGGCTTTCCGCCGCGCACGCGTGCCGCTGGAAGCGCTCCGCGAGCGCGCGGCGGCGATGCCGCGCCCGCGCAACTTCTTCCGGGCCGTCACCCGCGATACCGGCAAGCCGCTCAACCTCATCGCCGAGGTGAAAAAGGCCTCGCCCAGCGCCGGCGTCATCCGCGCGGATTTCGACCCCGTGGCGCTCGCCCGTGCCTGCGAGGCCGCCGGCGCCGACGCCCTGAGCGTGCTGACCGACGAAAAGTTCTTTCAGGGGCGGCTGGAATACATCGCCGCCATCCGCCAGGCCGTGGCGCTGCCCGTTCTGCGCAAGGACTTCATCATCGATCCGTATCAGGTATATGAAACGCGCGCCGCCGGCGCGGATGCCATACTGCTTATTGCCGAGTGCCTGGATATCTCCCAGCTGATGGACCTCCAGATACTCGCCACGGAACTGAATCTCACGGTGCTGATCGAGGTGCACGACATGGAGAACCTCATCCGCGTGCGCGACCGGCTGGTGGGATTCCCGCACCGCGGCTACAGCCTGCTGGGCATCAACAACCGCGATCTGCGCACGTTCCGCACCGACCTGGGCACCACGCTGCGGCTGGCCGAACTCGTGGAAGATCGCAGCGTTCTTGTCAGCGAGAGCGGCATCGCCACGCACGACGACATAAAGCGCCTGGCGGCCGCCGGCGTCAGGGCCGTCCTTGTGGGGGAAACCATCATGCGCAGCGGCGATGTGACAGCCGGAATCGCGGCGCTGTTCGGGCGGACCTGAACAGCCGCGGCCGACGGCCTGCCGGGCGGCGCAAGTCCGCCCCTACACACCGGACGCGCCTGCTCCTATGATTCTTCACGACGTATGAACGCCAACGATATGCAACCACGCAGGCGGCGCTACATGGACAACGCCGCTACCAGTTTCCCCAAGCCTCCGGGCGTGCTCGAGGCCATGAGCCGCTACGCCGCCGAACTCGGCGCCAGCGCCGGACGCGGCGCCTATCGCGAAGCGCTGGAAACCGGCGCCATGATCGCCGAATGCCGCAGGCGCCTGGCTCGTCTCTTCAATGCGACCTCCCCCGAAAACTTCGTATTCACGCTCAACTGCACCGACGGGCTGAATCTGGCAATCAAGGGCCTGTTCGACGGCGAAAGACGCGGACATGTGATCTGCTCCGACATCGATCACAACTCCGTCCTCCGTCCGCTCAACGCCCTGGCCGACCGCGGCTGGATAAGCGTCTCGCGCCTGCCGATAGACCGGACCAGCGGCCTGCTGGACCCCGACGACGTTCGGAACGCGATCCGTCCCGATACGCGCCTCATCGTCGTCACGCATGTCAGCAACGTCACCGGCACGGTGCAGCCCGTGCGCGAAATAGGCCGCATCGCCCGCGAACGCGGCATCACATATCTCGTGGATGCCGCGCAGGCTGTCGGCCACATGCCCATCGACGTGCAGGCCGATCTCATCGACCTCATGGCTGCCCCCGGACACAAGGGCCTGCTGGGCCCGCTGGGCACCGGCTTTCTTTATGTCAGGCCCGGGTTGGAGAAACTTCTGTACACCACGCGCGAAGGCGGCACCGGCTCGGTCAGCGAGCACGACCGCCAGCCCGACTTCATGCCCGACCGGTTCGAGGCCGGCAGCCACAATGCCATCGGCATAGCGGGGTTGTGCGAGTCGCTGGGCTGGATAGCGCGCCAGACGGTGGAGAAACTCGCTGCCCACGAGCGCCGCCTTACAGCGGCGTTTCTCGAAGAATTGCGCAACATCGACGGGTTGCATCTATACGGCCCGGCGTCGCCGGACAGCCGCGGCAGCGTGTTCTCGATAACCATCGACGGTTACAGCGCCGCCGAGCTGTCGGCCGTTCTGGAAATGGAGTTCGGCATACTTACCCGTCCGGGCATACACTGCGCCCCGCGGGTTCATCAGACCCTGGGCACGCTTCAGCGCGGCGGCACGACGCGCTTCAGTTTCGGACCATTCCTCGAGACAGACGACGTGCGCTTCGCGGCCGATGCGCTGCGCCAGATTGCCCGCGCGCGGCAGCACGTTCATACCGCATGAGCGGCGGCGGGCACGTCCGCGGGCGGCATCTGGTCGGCCGGTATGCACCTTGTGAAATCCACCGTCGGGGCGAAGCGGAACATGGCGGCGGTTGAGGGATCCGTCGCGGATATCACCAGCCAGTCTCCGCGCCGCTGGCCGGCCGCGTCTGCGGGCGTGAAGAGGATCGGCGTTGTTCCAGGGCGCAGCAGTCCGGCGGCATGCTCCAGCAGTTTGTCGCAGCGCACGGCCGTGTTGGCCGGCAGTCGCGCCAGAACGGCCATCAGGTCGCGCCAGTGGCGTTTGCCGCGGCGCGGGGGCATGGTCTGCACGCCGTCGGCCCACGCGACCAGTCCCACCGCCAGGCCGGTTCCCAGCGTGCGCCGGATCAACGACCCGGCCATGGCGATGGTCCGCTCCACCAGTGCATGAGCCTGCATGGTGCGGCTTTCCAGAAAGGTATCCAGCACGATCACCAGCCGCGGCGGCGCCACATGCATCATCTCCCGCACGACCAGCTCGCCCGTGCGCGCTGACCTCCGCCAGCAGATGTAGCGCGGATTGTCGCCCTGCCGGAACTCGCGCACGCCGTAGAACTCGTCGCTGCCTCCGCGCCTCGGCCGCATGCGCGAACCGCTCTGCTCCGCCGAAACGCACCTGACAAGCAGCCGCCGATCCACCTCCGCCACGGGCGGATGCACAAGAACCGCGTCTTTCTGCCGCCGGTCCGCCGCACGCCGGATGAAACCGAACGGGAAACTGGTGCTTATCTGATATCGGTCCAGATGGTGCACGCCGCGACGAACCGGCGTCAGGCTCACCGGCACCGTCGCCGTCGTTCCCGGCGCCGCGTGGAGAAGATACGCCTGTGGCTGGCGATCGAACGCGCCCGCCGCGTCCAGCTCGGCAATCGTCACCGAAAAGCTCGGCAGCCGGCGCTTGCGGTTGGTGAACTGGTAAAGAAACATCGCCGGCTCGCCGACGACGGCCGTTTCCGGCAGCACCCGCCGCACCTCGAGTTTCCTCAGCACCGTCCGCGATACGAACCACGTCACCACCAGCACGCCCAGCATCATCCCCAGCACGGCAAACAGCAGATTGGCCTGGGAGTTGACGGCGGCCAGACCCATGAACAGTATCATCAGCGCGTACAGCAGCCCGGCCAGCGAGAAGTCCAGCGAGGGTTTGCGGCGAGGTTGTCCGGCGTGTGCGGCCATGCCATGCGAACGTCGCTGCGGCGCAGCGCGGCTCTTGCGGGCGGTTGCCGCCCCGGCGCCGCATCCGGCTGTTCAGTTCATACGCCGCGGCAGGCCGGCAGGCAAGTGTACAAAGTGCCCGCCGCTTTGCGCGCTGCGCGTATGTCATTGACGATACAGCCGCCGGCCGCGAAAGCATTGCCATCGGCGGTGTGAGCGGCCGGCCATCAGAGTTGCACTTGCGGCGGAGGAATCATGCCGGCACGTCTTCTCTTTACCGCACCCGCGCGTCGCGGATTCCCGCGATTTCCCGGCGGATTAGCATCGCCCGCCGCAGTGTTGCTGGTGTTGTTGACCTGTGCAGCGGCGGCAGCAGCGCCGACTACCGCGCCTTTTGCCATCCGCGCGGTGGACGAAGCCACCGGTCGCGGCGTGCCGCTGGTCGAGCTCCGCACCACCAGCAATGTCAGTTTCTGGACCGACAGCAACGGGCTGGTCGCCATCTTCGACCCGGGCCTCATGAACCAGCGGGTGTATTTTCACGTCTTCAGCCACGGCTACGAATACCCGGCCGACGGTTTCGGTTTTCGGGGCACCGTTCTGGAGGTGAAGCCCGGCGGCCGGGCGACTCTGCCGCTCAAGCGCATCAATATCGCGCAGCGTCTGTATCGCATCACGGGCGAGGGCATATATCACGACAGCGTAATCCTCGGCCATCCGGTGCCCTCGGCCGCGCCGGTGCTCAACGCCCAGGTGACCGGCCAGGACTCGGTCCAGGCAGCCGTGTACCGCGGGCGCATATGGTGGTTCTGGGGCGATACCAACCGGCTTTCGTATCCGCTGGGGCACTTCGGCACCGCCGGCGCAACGTCGGACCTGCCCTCGGCAGGGGGGCTGGACCCTTCGGTTGGGGTGAACCTGAATTACTTCACCGACGAGCGGGGTTTCAGCCGGCCGATGTGCGATCTCCCCGGCGACGGCATGAAATGGATCGACGGCCTGATGGTCGTCCCCGACGAAACGGGCCGCCAGCGCCTGCTGGCCGCGTACGCCCGCATGAAGAGCCTGGACAAATGCCTCGAGCGCGGGCTGATGGTGTTCGACGACGATGCCGGCCGGTTCCGCCGCGTCGCGCAGTTCCCCGTAGATACTCTGCTGCGTCCGTGCGGACAGGCGTTCACAGTGCAGGAACAGGGAGAAACTTACGTCTATTTTGCAACGGCGCTGCCCGTCGTTCGCGTGAAGGCCGATTTCAGGAGCGTAACCGACCTCGGGCTGTACGAGGGATTCACCTGTCTCAAACCGGGCAGCCGCTTCGACGCGGGCGCACCAGCGCTGGACCGCGACGCCGCCGGCCGGCTCGTCTGGGCGTGGAAGCGCGCCACCGACCCCACAGGCCAGGCTCAACAGCAGCAGCTCATCAGTAGCGGCGCGATGAAGCCCGAAGAGGCGTGGTTCGCCGTGCGCGATGTTGTCAGCGCCCGGCCGGTGAGGATCCACAACGGCTCGGTGCGCTACAACGCATTTCGCAAGCGCTATGTGATGATCGCCACCGAAGAGGGCGGCGCCTCGTCGTTTCTGGGCGAGGTGTGGTATTCCGAGGCGCAGCGCCCGGAAGGTCCCTGGAAATGGGCCCGCAAAATCCTCACGCACGACCGCTATTCATTCTACAATCCGGTCCACCATGCTTTCTTCGATCAGCAGGGGGGCAGGGTCATCTATTTCGAGGGCACGTACTCGCACACGTTCTCGCGGCAGGATCAGCCCACGCCGCGGTACGACTACAACCAGATCATGTATTCGCTGGACCTGGCCGACCCGCGCCTGGCGCTGCCGGAATGAAGAGCGCGGATGCCGATGTGCTCCGCGTCGGGGCGGCACTCGCGACGGTTGCCGCACAGCGCGGGCACGGCGCCGCTGGTCTGTTGTGCATCTCCAGGTTCGGCTGGCTGCGATCGTCGGGAATTACACCGTCCAGCCCTTGCGATACTCGCGCTTGAGGAAGCGGTTGACCTCGGGAATGTTGGTGCAGCGCATGTTGGGCCCGTCCCATTCCACCTTTCTGCCCAGCCCGGCCTTGATCGCCAGACACCCCAGCAGGACGATTTCCGTCAGCCGCGACGCCACCTCGAAATTGCTCGATGCTGGTTCGCCGGTGCGGATGGCGTTGAAGAACGAGCCATGATGGCCGCCCTTGACGCGCGGCAGGGTCCTCTCCGGCGGGGGGAACGCCTGGTGTTTCTCCTCGGGGATGATGCGCGTGCCGTCGCCGTACGTTCCCGTGTACATGATGCCCTTCTCGCCGACGTACAGCGTGCCGTTGCCGCCCAGGTTGCGCTTGTATTTCTTCTCCAGTTCCTCCACCAGCGGAGGGCGGAAGGCGCTCTTGGCGTCAACGCTGTCGGCCGTCTCGCCCTGCCCTGCCGACTTCAGCCCCTGCTTCCTGCCGTCGTACCAGTAAACTTTCACCGGCGGCATGTCGCCGCGGGCCGGGAAATCCCAACGTATCTTCGTGCCCACCGGGTAGCGCTCCTCGCTGCCGCCGGCCATCATCTCCACCTCGATGCTGGTCGGGTGCTCGAGTTTCAGCGCCCAGACGGCGCCGTCCATCACGTGGCATCCCATGTTGCCCAGCGAACCGTTGCCGAAATCATGCCAGCCGTGCCATTCGTGCGGATGCAGGTCCTTGTGATAGTCGCGGTAAGGCGCAGGACCTATCCAGTTGTCCCAGTCCAGCCCCGGAGGTACCGGCTCGGCCGGTGGCCTGCCACCGAAACCGCCGTTGGCCCGGTTGCTCCAGCAATAGACCTCGGTAACCTTTCCTATGGCACCGGCCCATATGTATTCGCACAGCCGCCGGTAGCCTTCACCGCTGCGGCCCTGATTGCCCATCTGGGTGGCCACCTTGTATTTCCTGGCGTATTCGGCCATCAGTCGGGCCTCGCTTATGTCGTAGCACATGGGCTTCTCGACATACGCCGCCTTGCCCAGTTTCATGGCGATCAGCGCCGGCAGAGCATGATGGTGGTTGGGCGTCGCGACGATGATCGCGTCCAGCTCCCTGCCCATCTCGTCGAACATCTTGCGATAATCCGAGTAGGTCTTGATGCTGTCCGGGTTTACGTCGGGATTAGCCTTCTGCGCCGCCTTTACCGCGTTGGCCAGCCGTTTCTTGTCAGCGTCCACCAGCGCCACCAGCTTTTCGCGCGCCGCGGGCGGGACATGCGCGCCTGTTCCCTGTCCGCCGCATCCGATCACCGCGATGCGCAGTTTGTCTCTGGCGGCGCCGGCGCCCAGCACGAAAGGTCCGGCAGCCAGTCTCGCTCCCGCTATCGTTCCCAGCGCCAGAGAGGACTTCCGGAGGAATGATCTACGGCTGTCTCGCCACTGCATCTCGAAGCTCCTTTACAGGAAAATCCGGATCGCGCCGCCGTTGCGGCGACGCACAGCGTTTCTACTTCATCTACCTCGCACTCGTTGAAGATAGGCCCCGTCGCCGTCAGGTCGTTCCGTTGGGTATGCCGTCGTTGGGTGCCATCCGCCGCCGCGAGCGGTTGCTGCGCGCGGGGCGCGTCGTCGGATCGTCAGCCTTGATTCCGGCGCTCTCCAGCAGCAGCCGCCCCTGCCCGGGCTGAAGGAGCATGACTTCCTCGCCCTCGCTGAGGCCGTCCTGAATCTCGACGTGTGTTTCCGTCGCCACTCCCACCTTCACCCGCCTTTCCTTCACGCCCTCGCCGTTGCGCACGAACACGTAGCTGTTGCCGCCGGCAGTGTATATCGCCGCCAGCGGCACCGCCAGCACGTTCTCGCGCCGGTCGATGAGGATTTCCACGTCGCAGCGCGTGCCGGGCTTGAGTCCCGGCGGTGTCTCGTCAAGCGCCAGCTCGACGGGATATTCCTTCAGGTCCGGGTTCCACCAACGCTGGCTGCTGTCGGGCAGGGGCGCCACGCGCGTCAGCGTCGCCCCGATCGGGTTGGGCACGCCGAGTATGCGCACTATGGCGCGATGCTTGCGGTCCACATCCAGTTTCATCTTCTGAGTTTCCTGGAGCTTGAGAACCGCCTTCATGTTCTTCACGTCCGGAAGGCGCATGAGCACCTGGCTGTATCTGACCAGTGCGCCTTCCTGGATCATCTCCCGCTGATTGCGGTCGATGCTGGACATGTATATCACCAGCCCGTCCTCGGGCGCCCGTATGGTGCAGTTGTCTATCTGCGCTTGTATCTTCGCCGCCTGGCGCTTGAGCAGCGCAAGCGTGCTTTGCTTCTCATCGAGTTCGGCAAGACGCTGCGCCAGACTGCTCGCATTCTCCTTCATGACCCGCGCCAGACGCGATTCGCTCTGTGCCAGATTGCTGCGCAGGCGCGACAGCTCCATGGGATAGGTGTAGTTCTGGAGCACATGCAGCGCGGTCTCGGCCTTCCTCACCTCGTTGCGTGCCTGCGTGACTTCCAGTTCGCTTTTCTTGACGTCTGCCGCCGTCACAAATCCGCGCGCATAAAGACTTCGCGTCTGATCCAGATCGTCTTCCTTATTCTTCAGATTGATGCGCGCCATGTTCAGGGCGGTGGTGGCGTCGGCCACGGCCTGCGGATAAACGCCCTCCACATACCGCTTCAGATCCAGCCGCGCCAGTTCCACGTTTACTTCGGCGACTTCCTTGAGAGTGGCGTTCTGGCTCTCCTGTATCTCCTTCATCTCCATCGCGATGCGCAGGTTGCTTTCGGCGCGCTTTATGTCCAGATCTATCTGTTCCTTGCGCTGCTGGAGATTCGAGGAATCCAGACGCACCAGCTCGGCGCCCTTCTCGACCGTCGTACCCTCCTTTTCCAGCCACAGTATCTGCGTGGTGCCTTCCACCCTGTTTTCCACGTCGATGAACCGCGACGCCTGCAATTCGCCGTCCTTGACGATCTTTATCTCAAGGTCCATCGGCGCAACGAGATAGAACTGACCAGTTACTGGTGGTCGGTTCCCTCCGGCCCACGGCTGCCAGCGCAATGCCACGCCCGCCAGGACGATTATTGCCAGCGCCGACGCGACCCACCACCACGACGCTATTCGCCGGCGCCCCGCCGTGGAAACAGGAATGCTGATGGTGGATTGACTCGTCATGGCTGCCTGTCAGTCTATAATAATAGTCTCCGCGATGACCGTTTAGAAGCGCCCCGCGCTTGTGGATGGCATGCTGCCGCCGGTCTGCGGCCGGCCCGCGTCGGCCGACCTGTCTCCGTGCGGGGTCATGGCCCGTCCCAGAATGCCGCCCCGCGGGTCGATGCGCAGCGTGCCTGTGTTGCGGAGGTATTCCAGCACGCGGATCTGAAGTTGCGCCCGCGCACGCTCGTAGCGGTCCTGCGCATCCAGCAGCGAGGATTGCGACTCGACCACGTCGCGCGCCTGCACCCTGCCCTGGCGGAGCAGTTCGTTGGAAAACTCCAGCCGGCGCTGCGCCAGTTCTATCCCGCGCCGCTGGAGTTCGACGTCGATAAGCGCCGCCCGCGCCATGCGCAGCGATTCGCGCACCTCGCTGGCCACCCGGTCGCGCAGCACGGCGCAGTTGCGCCGGGCACGCTCGAATTCTATCAGCGCACGCCGCAGCGCGTTTCGCTCCGCCACCCGGTCCACCGGCAAATCCAGCGTCATCCCCGCCGAATAGGTCAGCGTATCGGCATCGAGATGGCTGGCCGGCTCGCCCGCAGCATTGCCCGCCGCCGAGCGGGCGGTCAGATCCAGCTGCGGCAGCAGTCCGTTCTCGGCGTTGCGAACCGCCCGCGCGGCATCGTCTATTCTGTCCTCGGCCGTACGCAGATCCAGGCGGTAGCGCCACGCGGTCGCCACCGCTTCCTCCACGCGCTCGTCCGTCGCCGTCAGATGCAGCTCCACCGGCACGATCTGAAGGGGCTGGTCCATCGGCATGCCGATCAGCAGCTTGAAATCGTCCAGCGCCGCCTGATATGAACTGCGCGCTTCCAGCAGCGAGCTTTCCCCGAAAAGCCTGCTTTGCAGCGACCGCTGCACTTCCAGAAAACTTATCCGCCCGGCCTCGTAAAGCGCCTGCGTGCGCTCCGTCAGGGCGGCAAGATTCGCCACGTTCAACTGACGGTTGACCACGTTCTGGTATTGCGACAGCAGCCGGAAATACTGCGACGCTACGTTGATGACGAACGACCGGCGGAAGTCCTCGAACGCCCGCACCTGATAGACCAGCTGCCGCTCGCTGTTGATGAGCGCTTCGAGATTCACCATTCCCGCCCCGCGCAGCAGCGGCACGACCGCGCTCAGCGCCACCGACGCCGATTCGCCGTCGCTGCTGGCTCCCTCCAGAGCGTTGACGAAGGACACGAGGCTTTCGGCCACCACCTCCCCGCCCCAGGGAAGCTTCTGCCGCACGCCCGCGCTGGTCGCCGCCCGCAGCGCCGAGCGGTAATCCACGCTCGCCTGTCCACCTTCGTACTGCACCTTCTGTTGCACGAACGGACGCGGCGAAAGCAGATGCCGCTCCAGCGTCACGTCGAGGGCCTTGAGATAAAGATCCTCCATCTGCTGGCGGTACGCGGGGCTGTGCTCGAAGGCGTATTGCAGAACCCCGAACAGGTCCAGACGCAGATACACGTCTTCCGGCAGCGGCGGCCCGAGCGGAGGGGGCATCGCGTCGGGCTGGCCCACCGTCTCCAGATCGTCAAGCGCCGGCAACCCCGACGAAGTACCGGGCGGCGCGGGGTCCGGCCCCAGCGGCACAGGCGGTAACTCCAGCGTCTGCTTTTCGATGGGCATCGTCGCCGGCGGAATGGGCGATGCCGGTATCTTCTGATAAGCGCGCGGACTTGCGCGCGGGATGTCGCCCGCCACCTGCACCGGCGCAACATAACCGGTGGTCTGCTGTTGCCTGTCGCGCAGAAGATCCCTCACCTGCACGTCGGCGGCGTCGCGGTACCACGACGACTCGCAGCCGCCGGCCAGCACCAACGCCGCAATGAGGATGCCCGTGGTATGCTTCACCCGGATTATCGCCCATCGTCCCCGTATCACCTTCCACACTCTACCACAACAGGTCGGCGGCGCGGAAGACCGGTCCGTCGGTGCACGCCAGTCGCCATGCCCACGGCGATCCGGCCATGGGAGGTTGCCGGGCATCGGCCTTTCGCACGCGGATGCAGCAACTCTGACACGTCCCCATCCCGCACGCCATCGCCCGCTCCACCGACACCTGGCATTCCACCCCGCGTGCGGAGGCAAGTTCGGCCACGCGCCGCAGCATCGCTTCCGGGCCGCAGGCGTAAAGCACGATGTCCGCGCCCGCCGTCCGCTCCAGATAGCGTTCCAGCGCCTCGGTTATCATCCCGCGAAAACCGGCCGACCCGTCGTTCGTGCTGACCACCGCGGGGATGCCGTGCCGGGCGAACTCGGCCACGGTCATGGCGGGGCGCGTCGGGTCGCAGCCCTCTTCGCCGGCGGACTGAAACGTGACAGGCAACAGATCGCGCGAGGTGGCTCCGCAGAACGCCACAACACGCCGCCCGGCCAGAACCGCGCCCAGGTACAGCATCGGCGGTATGCCCGCGCCCCCGCCCGCCAGAACGGCGGTCTGCTCCTCGTCCGGCAGCGTGAAGCCTCTGCCCAGCGGGCCTATGAGACTGACGCGCTTTCCGCTGCGCGCCTGCGACAGCCACGCCGTGCCCGTGCCCGTTACCCGATAGATGATATCGAGTTCCACGCCCGCGTGCGTGTCGCGCCTGCCGCCAAGAGAGAACGGCCGGCGCAGCAGCGCCGCGGGCGCCGCCAGCTCCGGCGCGCGCAGCGCCGGCAGAGAGCGACCCTCGTCCCATTCCACCTCGCGCTCAGGGGGCGGTTCGACCTCGATATCGCTGCATCCGATCTGCACGAACTGCCCCGGAACACTCGGAGGGAACTGCGCCAGCCGTATGACCAGACGGTAATGCTCGCGGCAGATCGCCTCGTTGCTGACGACGATGCCGCCGAAGATGCCCTTCGCTTCCGCGGGGCGCTCCGCCGGTCTTGTGGTCCCGAAATCGCTCATTTACAGCCTGTTGCCGATCGCGCCGCCGTTTCGCGGCGCCGGCGATCGCGCGGGCGACTATAGCCGCGTTTCGCCTCCTCGGTCAAACGCCGCTTCCCCGGCGCTGCTAGCGCAGGCTCCGCCCCGTGGAACTCATCGACAGCGAGGCGTGAAGCACGCCCTTCTGCTGGCGGATGCGGTCGGCGATAGCGCGGATAGTCGCCGGCCGGCCTTTCATCATGATCATCTCGGCGCACATGTCGTGGTCCAGATGCACATGCGTGGTGGCCAGTATGGCGCTGTGGTGATCGTGCTGGATATCGGTCAGTTTCTCGCCGAGCCGGCGCGCGTGGTGGTCGTACACCAGAGTTATCGTGCCCACCACCTCGCCGGCGCCCATTTCCCATTCCCGTTCCACCAGCCGCTGGCGGATGAGATCGCGCAGAAACTCCGAGCGGTTCGTATAGCCGCTCTCGCGTACCAGGCTCTCCACCTTCTTCCACAACGCGGCGTCCATCGAAAAACTCTGGCGGATAACTTCCGACATGGCGGTTGCCTCCGAACGACCGGGAACCCGTCGCGCAGGTGATATTAACCGCTGCGCCGACCGGGCCGCCAGCGCTTCATACATCCGGCGCCGGTGGCTCTGCTGCGCTGCGTTTGGCCGCAAACGCGCCGGCCGACTACAATCGCCGCGCTCGCGGGGAGCATGACGGTGCGTTGCCGTGTTCCCCGCGGCGTTGTTGCCATGCATGATCTGCCTCTGATATCCACCATCGCCGCTGCCTTCACGGCGGCGCTGCTGCTGGGTCTGCTGACCCAGAAACTGGGGCTTTCGCCGATCGTCGGCTATCTTCTGGCGGGGGTGGTCATAGGTCCGCATACGCCGGGCTTCGTGGCGGATCCGGTCCTGGCCGGCCAGCTTGCCGAGGTGGGCGTCATCCTGCTCATGTTCGGGGTGGGCTTGCGGTTTCATCTTCATGATCTCCTTGCCGTGCGCGACGTAGCCGTCCCCGGCGCCATCGTCCAGAGTGTGGTGGCGACGTTGCTGGGGCTGGCCGTCGGAACGGCGCTGGGCTGGCCGGCGAGAACCGGTATTGTGCTGGGAATGGCGCTTTCCGTGGCCAGCACGGTGGTGCTGGTGCGGGTTCTGCGCGACAACCGCATGCTGGATACGACGCATGGCCACGTCGCGGTGGGCTGGCTGGTCGTGGAGGACATCTTCACCGTCGTAGCACTGGTGATGGTGCCGGCGCTGGGCAGGTGGAGCCAGGGCGGGGGCAGCGCGGTCCATCTGGCCGGGGCGCTGCTGCTGGCCCTGTCGAAACTGGCGGCCATGGCGGCCGTCATGGGGCTGGTCGGTTCGCGGGTCATGCCGTGGCTGCTCGTTCAGGTGGCGCGCCTCCGTTCGCGCGAACTGTTTACGCTGACGGTGCTGGTGATGGCCATAGCCGTGGCCGCCGCCGCGGCACACGTTTTCGGAGCGTCCGTGGCGCTGGGGGCGTTTTTCGCGGGGCTGATAGTAGGCCGGTCGCCCGTTTCGCATCAGGCCGCCGCCGATGCCCTGCCCATGAGCGACGCGTTCACGGCCCTGTTCTTCGCATCGGTGGGAATGCTTTTCGACCCGGCGTTCCTCGTGCGCCAGCCGCTGATGACGGCGGCATGCCTGGCCATCGTCATGCTGGGCAAGCCCCTGGCGGCACTGGCCATAGTCGCCATCATCGGTTATCCGGCGCGCACCGCCCTCACCGTGGCGCTGGGACTTGCCCAGATCGGCGAGTTCTCCTTCATACTGTCGCAGGTCGCCGGCAGGAACGGGCTGTTCGATGAAGCCGGCCACAGCGTACTGGTCGCCTGCGCGCTCATCTCCATCATGCTCAACCCCATGCTGTTCAGGCTTCTGCCGCGGCTGGAGGCGATGCTTCAGAGCCGGCCGCGGCTGTGGCGGCTGCTCAACCGCCGCGCCGAGCGCCGCACCGCCGTCATCAATCTTCACGCCGCCGAACTGCTCGAAAAATCCAGTGCCCCCGTCGCCGTGGTGGTGGGCTACGGACCGGTCGGCAGGGCGGTTCATTCCATTCTCCGCGGCAGCGGCCTTCAGACGGTGGTGGTAGATCTCAACATGGATACGATCCAGGCCCTCACCCGCGAGGGCATACCGGCCATCTACGGCGACGCCTACAACATAGAAGTGCTCGCCGACGCCCTGCCCCGCGCCACCCACCTGGTCATAACGCTGCCGCACTCCATGAACCGCAACCCGCTGATCGCGGCCGCCAGACTCATAAACCCGACCATGAAGGTCTTCGTGCGTGCCCGATACATCGCCGAACGCCAGGAGCTCGTTCAGGTCGGCGCTACCGACGCCTGCTACGAAGAAGCCGAAGCGGCCGCGGCGCTGGCGCAAATGGTGCTCTGCGACCTCGGCGCCGACCGCGATACGGTCCGTCGCGAAACGTTGAGAATCCGCAGGGAACTGAACCTGACTGTGTGTGAATGAGCGGACAGCCCCAGCGCAAGCGCCGCTGTTTTCGGGGCTGTGTATGGAGCCGTCGCCCTGGCGCACGTGCGCTGCGACGGGCGCCGTCGAGCATTGCCCGCCGCTGCGCCCCGCCATAGAATCGCCGCCCGCACTGGTGAAAGCATGAGGTTGTTCAGCGATCTATCCTCGCGCGGGCTGGTCCATCAGGTTTCCGATGCCGATCTGGACGCCCGCCTTGCGGCTCTGGCGGCCTCGGGCCGCATATCGGCCTACGCCGGATTCGACCCCACATCCGATTCGCTGCACGTGGGCAATTTCGTGGCTATCCTCGGCCTGATATATGCCCAGCGCAACGGGATAGCGCCCATCGCCATAGTGGGCGGCGCGACGGGACTGATCGGAGACCCCTCCGGCAAGACCACGGAGCGCCAGCTTCTCGACCGCCAGACCGTCGCTGCCAACGTCGCGGGCATCCGTCGCGTTCTGGAAAAGTTCCTGGATTTTGCGCATCCCACCGCGCCCGCCGTCATCGTCAACAATCTCGACTGGTTCGGACCGATGTCGGCCATCGACTTTCTCCGCGACGTGGGCAGGCATTTCCGCGTGGGGGCGATGCTCGCCAAGGATTCGGTGCGCACGCGCATGGAGAGTTCGCAGGAGGGCATCAGTTACACCGAGTTCAGCTATCAGATTCTCCAGGCGTACGACTTCTACCGTCTGTATAAGGACCACAACTGTGTGCTCCAGATGGGCGGATCGGACCAGTGGGGCAACATCACCGCCGGCATAGACCTCATACGCAAACTGGAGGGCGAGGGCGGCAATGCCTTCGGGCTGACCATGCCCCTCATCACCACCTCCAGCGGCGCCAAGTTCGGCAAGAGCGAGGGCAACGCCGTGTGGCTCTCCGCCGAGCGCACCAGCCCGTTTGATTTCTATCAGTTCTGGCTGCGCACCGAGGACGCCGACGCCGGGCGCTATCTGAAATACTTCACCTTCCTGCCGCTGGCGGAGATCGAACAGATCGTAACCGAGCATCAGAAGTGTCCGGAGAAACGCATCGCCCAGCGCCGGCTGGCCGAGGAAGTGACGCGCATGGTTCACGGGCCCGACGCCGTGCGGCAGGCCGTCGCCGCCAGCACGATGCTGTATGGCGGCGAGGTGGGCGAACTGAATGCCGCGGCCATCGACGCGCTGGCGGCTCAGGGGGTCGGATGCATAGTGGTGCCCAGGTCGCGTCTGGAGGCGGGAATGAGCCTCGTCGATGCCTGCGTCGAATCCGGGCTGGCCAGGACGCGCAGCGAGGCCCGCAGATTGATAAGCCAGGGCGGCCTGTATGTGAACAACCGTCAGATAACCGACCTCGAATGCCGTCTGACGCCGCAGCATCTCGTCGCCGGCGTCGCGGTGGTGCTGCGCAGCGGCAAGAAGAATTACCGTCTGGTCAGGGCCAGCTGAAAAGGCGCAGCCCGCCGGCGCGCTTGCCTCGCCGGCGGCCTTTGCCTACATTGCCCCGCCTGTAGTCCGGCCGACCGTTCCGGCCGTTCCGGCGCTGTGCCGGCAGCGGCAGCCGGGGCGTTGCGCCGGCGCATACGTGTGAGCGCATTATGGCTGTGCAGTGGCGTCATGCAGTTGTTGGAACAGGCGTTGTGGGCGAGTGGCACGTGCGCATCATCCCGCGCATACCCGGGTCGCGCCTTGTCGCCGTGTGCGACATCGTTCCCGACAAGGCCCGCGCGGCTCTCGAAAAAAACCATCTTCAGGGCATACCCGTGTATGCCAGCGAAGCGGAGATGCTGCGCAGCGAAAAGATAGATGTTGTGCACATATGCACTCCCAGCGGCGACCACATGGGCCCGGCCATCATGGCCATGGAGGCCGGCTGCAACGTCATCTGCGAAAAACCCCTCGAAATACAGCTCGACCGCATCGACCGCATGGTCGAAACCGCGGAAAAACACCGCGTTCGCCTCGCGGGCATATTCCAGAACCGCTGGAACCGCGCCAACCGTGCCATCCGCGACGCCGCGGCCGAAGGACGCTTCGGACGCATAGCGTGGGCCGGATGCTTCACGCCCTGGTACCGCACCGACCAGTACTACCGCGAAGGCGGATGGCGCGGCACGTGGAAACTCGACGGCGGCGGCGCCATCATGAATCAGTCGGTGCATGCCATCGACCTGCTCCAGTGGATAGTCGGACCGGTGAAGGTCGTGTCGGCATACGCTTCCAGCCGCATCCATCCCGAAATAGAGGTCGAGGACACGCTCTCGTGCGCGCTGACCTTCGAGAACGGCGCCCACGGCACCATCATGGGCACCACCGCCATGTACCCGGGCATGTCCGTGCGCATAGAGGTCGGCGGCGAGAACGGCACGGCCGTCTCCGAGGGAGGACTCAAGGTCTTCCGCTTCCGCGACGAGCGGCCGCACGACAGAGAACTGCTCGAGGCGCTGGCTCCGGGCATTCCCGACCGCCTCAAGGAAAAAATAAAAGCGGAATGCGGCGAGGCGGTGCTGGAGAAACTGCGGCTGACGAAGCCCGCCACAACCTCCGGCGGCGCCAGCGCCACCGACGTGCCGCTGGATAAACACGGCGAAAACATTCAGGCCATCCTCCGCGCCTGGGAAGCCGGCAGGGATGCCGAAACGTGCGGTCCCGAAGCGCGCAAGGCCGTGGCGATAATACTCGCCATGTACGAATCGGCCCGCAAAGGCGGCGTGCCTGTGGAAGTGCGGTAGGAACTGCGCCACGACGGCGCGCCCGCGGCGCTCATTTTCCCGCCGACGTCCGGGGCGTCCGCGCGCTTTCGATCGCGACCGCCTGATGGGCGATGTCGCGCCGGTAGTGCATGCCCTCGAACTTTATGTGCTCCAGCGCCTGGTAGGCGCGGTTCCTGGCCTCGGACACGGTTCTGCCAAGCGCCGTAACCGCCAGCACGCGCCCGCCCGCCGTGACCAGCCGTCCATCCTTCACAGCCGTCCCGCAATGGAACACCCTTACGTCGGGCATGGCCTCGGCCTGATTTACGCCCGTTATGGGCAGGCCCGTCGTGTACGGACCCGGGTAGCCTTTGCTTGCGGCCACCACGCACACCGCCGGTCGCTCATCCCACTCCACCGAGATTTCGTCCAGCCGGCCTTCGGCGGCGCCCAGCAGAAGCTCCAGAAGGTCCGACTTCATCCGCATCATCAGGGGCTGGGTTTCCGGGTCGCCGAACCGGCAGTTGAACTCCAGCACCTTCGGGCCCTTGATGGTGATGATCAGCCCGGCATACAGCACGCCGCAGTAATCGATGCCGCGGCGGCGCAGCCCGTCCACGGCCGGCACGAGTATCTCGCGCTCTATGCGCGACATCATCTCCGCCGACACCACGGGCGTGGGCGAGTAGGCGCCCATGCCGCCCGTCATGGGCCCCGTGTCGCCGTCGTCAACGGGCTTGTGGTCCTGGGCGCTTTCCAGCACGTAAAGCGACCTGCGCCCTACCACCGCCAGCACCGACACCTCCGGGCCGGTGAGCATTTCCTCTATCACCACGCGCTCGCCGGCGCTGCCGAAAACGCGCTTGCGCATGGCCAGGTTTATCGCTTCCAGAGCGTCCGACACGCGCGGGCACACCGTCACGCCCTTGCCTTTGGCCAGCCCCACCGCCTTCACCACGCACGGCTCGTCCTTTTCGCGAACATACGCCTCCGCCGCCGCCGGATCGCTGAATACCCGCGCCTCGGCCGTGGGTATCGCCTGCTGGCGCATGATCTCCTTGGCGAACCACTTGTCCGCCTCGATGCGCGCGGCCGACTGGCTCGGCCCGAACACCGGTATCTTCATGCGGCGCAGATGGTCCGCCAGCCCCGCCGCCAGCGGATCCTCCGGACCGATCACGACGAACTCGGCGCCGGTGCGTTTCACGGCGCGCTCCACCTCGTCGAACTTCATCGGATCCAGCGGAATGTTCTCCCCCAGCACCGCCGTTCCCGGATTGCCCGGAGCCGTAAACACCTCGGTTACGCGCGGCGAATCGGCCAGTTTCCACGCCAGCGCATGCTCCCGCCCTCCCGAACCTATCACCATCACCTTCATGGCCGGCAGGATAAAACGGGCGGCCAGGCGATGCAAACTGTCCGGCGTGTCCCGGCGGCGGGCGCTGTGCCGGCGCATGGCGCCTTGCCAGAACGCCCCGGACCATCCAGAATCGCCGCAGCACAGGAGATGCGATCCCATGCCTTACGCCCGCATCGGAGATTCGACGATTCACTACTGGCGGCAGGGCACCGGACCGGCCGTGGTGCTGCTGCACGGGTTTCCCCTCGATGCCACGATGTGGCGCGCCCAGCTCGACGGGCTTTCGGCCAGGTGGACGGTGATCGCTCCCGACCTGCGCGGGTTCGGGAAGTCGCGGCCGGCGTCGCCGTTCACCATCGAGGACCTGGCCGACGACGTCCATGAACTGCTCGCACAGACAGGCGTCCTGCCGTGCGTGGTGGGCGGACTGTCGATGGGAGGATACGTCAGTTTCGCGTATGCCCGGCGGCACGGCGCCGATCTTCGCGGGCTGCTGCTCATCGATACCCGCGCCGAGGCCGATACCCCCGAGGCGCGCGAAAACCGCCTGAAGATGATAGAGAAATGCCGCGCCGGCGGCGCCCGGGCCGTGGCCGACGAGATGGAACCGAGAATGACCGGTCCCGATTGTCCGCCGGAGGTGCGCACGGCGCTGCGCGCCATGATGGAAAGCTGCCCCGTCGATACCATCGAGTACGCGCTGATGGCCATGCGCCAGCGCGACGACTACCGCGCGGCGCTGACGTCGATTGCGGTGCCCGCGCTGATCATCGTCGGCGCGAATGACGTTATCACTCCGCCGTCGCTGGCGCAGTCCATGCACCAGGCCATCCCCGGTTCGCAACTGTGCATCATCGAGCGCGCCGGGCACATGGCGCCCATGGAGAACCCCGCCGCTGTGAATGCCGCCATAGACGGATTCATGGCGCGTCTGCAAGGCAATGCTTCCGCACGGAGATGACATGACACGCGAAAGAATCGCCTGGCTGTTGAGTCTGGCCCTGATGGCAACAGCCGTGTTCATTTACCCCTCGTCGGCGCAGCGCGACAGCGATTACCTGTTCGTGCGCACGCTGGTCGATATCCACCGGCAGGTGGTGGCCAATTACGTCGAACCGGTTGACCAGGCCAGGCTCGAGCAGGCGTGCATCGACGGCATGCTCAACCAGCTCGACCCGTTCACCACCTATGTGCCGCCCGCGCGCCGCGAGGAGTTCGACCGCATGATCGAGGGCACGTTCAGGGGAGTGGGCATCCAGCTGAATCAGCTTCCCAACGGCGCGGTGGAGGTGGTCACTCCCATAGACGGCAGCCCGGCTTTCAGGGCGGGCGTCAAGGCCGGCGACATCATCCTCAAGGTCAACGGCGAATCCATCGAAGGGCTGCGCCTGCCGGACGTCATAAGGAAAATCGGCGGCGAAATAGGCACGGAAGTCAGGCTGCTCGTGCGCCACGCGACCGGCGAGGAAGTCGAACTCAAGATGAAACGCGACGAGGTGGTTCTGCCCACCGTCAAGGGCTTCCGGCGCCTGCCCGACGACACATGGGACTACTACTGTCTGGACAATCCGAAAACGGCCTACATCCGCATAACCCAGTTCACACCCACCACTGTGGAAACGATCAGACCCGTGCTTCAGCGCCTCGTCGGCGAGGGCATGGCGGGACTGATACTCGATCTGCGCTGGAATCCCGGCGGCCAGCTCGAGCAGGCCGTGCAACTGGTGGACCTGTTCATCGACAAGGGCACGATAGTCATCACGCGCGGCCGGCGGCGCCCGGAACATCGCAGCGAGGCGTCGGCGCCCGGCACGCTGCCGTGGTTTCCCATGGTCGTGCTGGTCAACGAACATTCCGCCAGCGCCGCTGAAATCGTCGCCGGCAGCCTCATGGACAACCGCCGCGCGGTGGTTGTCGGCCGGCGCACCTACGGCAAGGGCTCAGTGCAGGAACTTATTCCGCTGGAGGGCGGCGGCGGCGAACTGAAACTCACGGTGGCCTACTACTACCTGCCGGGCGGGCGTCTCGTCCATCGCCGCAAGGGGGCTGCCGACTGGGGCGTCGAACCGCATATAGACGTCCCCATGGACGAGCAGACCCAGCGCAAAGTGCTCGATGAACGCGCCGAACAGGAGAAGTTCCTCCGGCCCACCACCTCGCCCGCCACCCGGCCGGCGCCGCGGGGGACGCTCTCCGATGTCCAGCTTCAACGCGCCATCGACACCATCATTCTCATGACGCTGCTGCGACAACAGCCGCCGGCGACGGCACCGAGCACCGCTCCCGCGTCCGCGCCCTGAATGCCCACCCGGCGAAGCCTCAGCCCGGCGGGGCGCCCGCGGTCGTCCCCTGCGCAGACGCGCTCGCTTCTTCCATCTCCCTCACGGCCTGCGGCAGATGGTCGATGACGTCCCGCGCCAGCACGCAGCGGCGCGAAAGGGCCCGCCCGGCCAGTTCCCCCGCGCGCCCGTGCAGCCACACCGCCAGCGATGCCGCCGCAAACGGCTGCATCTTCTGGGCCAGCAGACAGCCGATCATCCCGCTGAGCACATCCCCCGTGCCGGCCTTGGAAAGACTGCTGTCGCCGGTCCGGTTCACATATACGCGCGCGCCGTCCGCGACCACCGTGCGGTGGCCTTTGAGGACGATTACCTGCCCAAAGACCCCGGCGGCGCGTGTGGCGATGTCCATTCGTCCAGCTTCGTCCGCGGGCACGGCGCCATTCCAGCCGACCATGGCCGCCAGCCGCGCCATTTCGCCCGGATGAGGCGTGAGCACGGCCTGGACCGTGAACGGCTCCGGCAACCGCCCGCATGCCGCCAGCACGTTCAGACCGTCGGCGTCGATGACCGCCGGTTTCGACCCCGCAGCGATGGTTCGCAGCATGCGATACTGTTGTCCACCCGTGCCCAGACCCGGCCCGAAGACCACGGCGTCGGCGGCCTCCAGCGCTGTCGTCAGCCATCTTTCCACAGCGCGATTCGGCCGCGCGACACCCACAAGTTCCGGCGTGACGGCCACCGCCGCGGCCAGCACCTCCGCCGGAAGCGCTATCCGCACCAGTCCCGCTCCCAGGCGCAGCGCGGCCGTGCCCGCCAGCACCGGCGCGCCGATCATCTGCGCGCTGCCGCCCACCACCAGCACCCGTCCGAAAAGCCCCTTATGACCCTCCACGGGCCGCGCCGGCAACGCCGGGGGATGTTGTATCTGCTCGATCATGCTGACCGTCTGGCGCGGCGGTTTCCCTCAATCACCGCGATGCCTGTCCGCAGCGCACGGCAGGCGCGAAGCGGACTATCTGCTGATACACCAGCGCCGCCGCGAAAGCCGCCCCGAAGCCGTTATCTATGTTCACCACGCACACGTTCGAGGCGCAACTGTTGAGCATGCCCAGCAGGGCCGCCAGACCTCCGAGGTTCGCCCCGTAGCCCACGCTCGTGGGCACGGCAAAGACCGGACACGGCACCAGCCCGCCCACCACGCTCGGCAGCGCGCCCTCCATCCCCGCCACCGCCACGATCGCGCAGCACCCCTGAAGCGTACGCACGTGGTTGAGCAGCCGATGCACTCCGGCTACGCCCACGTCGGAAACGCGCCGCGTCGGCACCCCCATCGACCGCAGCGTGAGCAGCGCTTCCTCGGCCACGGGCAGGTCGGATGTGCCCGCGCACACCACCGCCACCGACGGCTGCTCCGGCGGAGGCTCGCCAGGGTCCTCGCCGCAGTTCACCAGCACCGCTCCGGCCGCCTCGCTGACCAGCGCCTGCGGAAACGCCGCGCGCAGTCCGGCAACCTGTGCCGCTGAGGCCCGCGTCGCCAGCACGCGCCCGCCCCCGGCGCTCAACCGTCTGGCTATCTCCACCACATGTTCCACCGTCTTGCCCGGGCAGAAAATCACCTCCGGATGCCCGCACCGCAGCGCACGATGATGATCTATCGTGGCAAACGGAAGCTGCTCGAACGGCATGGCGCGAAGGTCGGCCATGGCCTGATCGATAGTCCTGCGGCCGGCCGCGACGGCTTCGAGCAGTTCTCTGATCTGATCGCTGGTCATGCGTCCTCACCGCAAGCATGTCCGCCGCGTCGGCCGTCTGTCAAGCCCGGCGCTCGCCTCACACGCGGGGCAGAAGAGGAGTACGGGGTGACATTTCTATTTCGGGACAACACCCGGCGCTCGCCGGCCGGTTTCGTCTTTCGCCGCGCGGTTCTCCACTCCGAAACCGCTCCACGCGACGGCGTCGAGGTCCAGCGGACTGAACAGCCCGCGGCGGTAGAACAGTTCGGCCAGCCCGGCGCACATCGCCGCGTTGTCGGTGGCGTATTCCACAGGCGGCAGCAGCACGGGCACCGGCAGCTGCTCCAGCGCCCGGCGCAGCGCGCGGTTGGCCGACACTCCTCCGCCGACGATTACGACCCGCGCGCCGGTGAGCTTCAGCGCGCGCTGCACCTTGCCCACAAGCACTTCGACGCACGCCGCCTGAAAACTCGCCGCCACGTCGCGCACTTCCTTCTCCGACAGTGCCTGCGCCGACCTCTGCCTGCCCTGAAAACCCCGCACGTGATACAGAACCGACGTCTTCAGCCCGCTGAAAGAAAAATCCAGCGACGCACGCCCCAGCATCGCGCGCGGAAACCTCACCGCACGCGGATCGCCGCCCTCGGCAAGGCGGTCGATGACCGGCCCGCCCGGATAGCCCAGCCCCAGCAGGGCGGCTACCTTGTCGTAGGCTTCGCCGACGGCATCATCGATTGTCGAGCCGAGAAGCCGCGGGTTCATCATGTCGGGCAGGTCATACAACGCCGTATGCCCCCCGCTCACCACCAGCCCCACCGCCGGACGCCACTGCGGCGGCGGCTTGCCCAGCATGACGCTGTACAGGTGCGCGTGAATGTGGTCCACCCCGATAAGCGGTCGCCCCTTGGCCCATGCCAGCGTCTTGGCCGCCGTAACTCCCACCAGCAGCGACCCTATCAGCCCCGGCCTGCTGGTCACCGCCACGGCGTCGATATCCTCCAGACGGCATCCGGCCTGATGCAATGCCTCGGAAACCACCGGCAGAATGTTCTCGATGTGAGCGCGGCTGGCTATCTCGGGCACCACCCCGCGGTATCGCTCATGCAGGTGCGTCTGGCTGGCCACCACGCTGGAAAGCACGCGATAGCCGTCAACCACCACCGCCGCCGCGGTCTCGTCGCAGGAAGATTCGATGCCGAGTATTCGCGCCATGTTCTGCTGGCTATCCTATGCGACGCCGGCCTAAAGTTAACAGCGTGCGGATTGCGGCGTGAAACGGCTTGACCGCAGGCAACACGTCGAATTCCGCCAAGTACGTCCGGTAACGCCCCGGCGTTGGACAATATCCATAGTGAAGGGCACAATTCCATTGCCGGGTCGAGAATGGATTCCGCCCGAGTTCGCCCTGCGCCAGGCCATACGGGTTTACTGTCTCAAGAGGTTCGCATGACTGACGCAATTCGACGGGCCTTGCGGACGACGCTTGCCGCCTTCACGAAGCGCGCCGGCCGTCAACGGTGCGCCGGCCGATGTGTCGAAACGCTCGAAGACCGCCGCATGCTCAGCGCCATTATCGACGTGCGGCTTCCCGACGGCGGCAAATCTGTCGAACTTACGGCGCCGGGGCAGGTCGTCAATCTCGAGGTGTGGGCGATAATCACCGGCCAGGACTCCGACCCCAACAACGACGGCATCCAGTCCTGCATGGGATCGTTCCTCAGCACCAATGTCTCCGGCGAGGGCGCCGCCCTCGGAACTCTGGCCGCTACGCGCCTCTCGCCCTTCGACGCCAACGGCTCGCAGGACGGCGCGCAGGTTGACCTCGATGGCGATGGCGACCTCGACGTCGGCAGCAACAACAACAACAGCGCATCCGGCTTCTACGTATGCCGGGCGGCGCAGATGACGCTCTGGGGCGGTGTAACCCAAGGACCGACACATAGTTACCGCATAGCCCTGCTTACCTTCACCGTTGACCAGCTGCGCGACGGCACCACCCACATCAACTTCCGCCCGCGCACGATGAATACCGCCCTGTGGATGGAAGATTACACGCCCCTGACGGCGGATCAGGGCACTTTCGCCGCCGGCACGCCGTTTGTCCTGACTTATTCTCCACCGGACCTGGAGAACCCCGCCGCCGAGTTTGCGGCTGCCGACGTGAACACCCCCGGGGCGTCTGCTTATCAATTCACCGTTACCTATACTGACGACCTGGCCGTCAATCGTTCGACCATAGACGGCAGCGACATACGCGTTACAGGCCCCAACGGCTTCGATCAGCTGGCTTCGCTCGTGGGCGTGGTTCCCGATGCCAACGGAACGCCGCTGGTGGCCACATATGCTTTCACACCTCCGGGAGGTTTCTGGAATGCCGCCGACAACGGCGTCTATACGCTGGAATTGCAGGCCAACCAGGTGCAGGACCGCGCCGGCAAACCCGTGCCGCAGCAGAGCGTGGTGTTCAATGTGAACATCCAGCCCGACGACAATGATCCGCTGGCGACGATGAATCTGTCTGACATCACCGAGCCCGGCGGGCAGGTCTATCAGTTCACAATTTCATATACCGACGACACCGGCGTGGACATTGGCAGCATCGGTAACGACGACGTCCGCATCACCGGGCCCAACGGGTTCGACGCATGGGCCTCGCTGGTGAGCGTATCTCCGGCATCGCCGGCGCAGTCGGTTACGGCCACCTACCAGATCACCGCCCCCGGCGGCTACTGGGACAGCGACGACAACGGCACTTATCAGGTGCAGCTGGCGGCGGGGTCAATTCTGGACCTCACAGGCCGCGGAGTTGCGCAGGTGCTGGGAGAGTTCACGGTCAATACGCCGACAGATCTTGCCGCGCCGTCTGCCGTCATACAGCCGACCGACGTTACCACAGCCGGCCCGGCCGTGTACACCTTCACGGTCGTTTACAGCGACGATGTGGCGATGAACGTGGCGACGCTGTGGCCGGAGGCCGTCCACATAACCGGTCTGGGGGACTTCGCTCAACCTGCATATGTGGTGAACGTCAGCCCCGACACCAATGCTCCGCAGGTGACCGTCACCTATCAGATGACGCTTCCCGGCAGGAGCTGGGACAGCCGCGACAACGGCCAGTACACGATAACTATCGCCGGCGACAGCGTGCGCGACACTTCCGGCAAACCTGTGCCGCAGACCACGGCGACGTTCGTCATCGACCTGCCGCCGGTGGTGCTGCTGGCCGACGGAACGCTGGTGGTAAACGGCACCGAAGCGGCCAACGTCATATACATCACCGTGAAGAGCGGCAGGGCATATGCCGTGGTTGACGGCGTGAAGTACAGCGCAAGCGCCCCGGCCGTCAAACGCATATCCGTGCAGGCGCTTGGCGGCAACGACAAGGTCACGCTGAAGAACTGCGCCATCCGCACGCGCGTGTATGGCGGAGCCGGCAACGATACCATCACCGGCGGCTCGGGCGCCGATACGCTCTACGGCGAGGACGGCAACGACCTGATTTACGGCGGGGCGGGCAACGACGTCATTCGCGGCGGCAACGGCAACGACATCCTCTACGGCGGCGCGGGCAACGACACGCTCGACGGCGGCACCGGCCGCGACAAAATGTTCGGCGAAGACGGCAACGACGTCTTCTACGCACAGGACAGCGCCCGCGACACCATCAACGGCGGCGCCGGCGCCGACAAAGGCAGGTTCGACGCCTTCGACATACGCAGTCTGATTCCGTAATCGCACGGACGGCGCCGCGGCCTGCGCGATCGGTGAATGGAACGCGGCAGTCGCCGGCGCTCACTGCGGCAGCCATTTCAGTCGGGCCACCTGAATGCCCTTCAGTGAAGGCAGCAGCGCGGCGATGTAGTACTCGCCCTGATGAAGCACTATCTCCGGGGCGGCCACCGGCAGGGTACACACGAAGAACCGATCGTCATTGACGCCGAAATCCAGGGGGTCTTTCGAGCAATAGACGCTGGTCTGCGCGTTGGCGCCGTAGCGCTGCGTGCGGAAGAGATAGTATTGCCCGCTGTCGGACAGGAAGACCACGTGCGGGCACTCGGCCGACCACGGGCCATCGCCCGCGCGGCCGCCCGCCGCCACGATGCGCGCATCGCTCCATCTCCGCAGGTCTGGCGACGTGCGGCAATACACCGCCCCGCGCTTGCCGGGATGCGCCGTGTAATAGCAGAAATACCGCCCGCCCACCTTCAGCAGCATCGGATCGCGGGCGTTATCGTCCGGACCTTCGCCGAAAAGCCCCGTCTTCCCCTGCTCATCGAGCACCCGCGTGAAGTTTTTCCCGTCGCGGCCGGTGGCCAGACATATGCGCACCCAGTCGCCGTAGAACATGTGATAGAGATCGCCCAGCCTCACCACGTGCGGCGCCTGAAGTCCGCCGGGCGTTTCGCCGCATGAAGGGTCGGCCTGCATGCCGATGCCCATGGGCTTCCAGTGCGCGTCGGTGATGTTGCGTCCTTCCCAGCGATACAGCAGGCGCGTTTTCCCGCCGCACCGCGTATGCCGTATGCACGAGAGCAGCTGCCACGTGCCGTCGGCCGCCTGCCATATGCTGAAATCCACAGGCTGCTGATCGGGCCCCGTCAGCTCGCCAAGGTCGGGGTTGCCGGCTATCTGCCACCAGTCGCCGTCTATCTGCGGCCGCATGATTCCCGCTTCCGCGGCGATTCCCGCGCCCGCCGCAAACTGACACAACACCACAACCGCGGCGACCGCGCGCGACCACATAGCCGCCCGCCCGATGTGTTGACGATCTCCATCGCTCGTTCGCAAAGCGCGCTATTCACCTGCCCGCGGCGGCCTCGGCCACCGCCGGCGAATCAACCTCGCAGATGACGCGGAAACCCACGTTGAAAACCTTCTGATACGGCTTGTACGCCAGCCGGAACGCCGACCGCGCCCGGTGCGGACGGTCGTAGAACGAACCTCCGCGCACCACGCGGTCTTCGTTGTCGCCCGCGCCGATGTTGTTCCGGCCGTCGTTCTCGTCGTAGGGATACGGCCTGTACACGCTGCGCGTCCACTCCCACACGTTGCCGTGCATGTCGTACAGCCCGAACGCATTGGGCGCGTATTTGCCCACGTTCTCGGTCACAACCGCCCCGTCGTTAACGCCCCACACGCACGGTATCCACCGCGGCGAGTCGCGCCGGCAGAGGCTGTTGACGCGCTCGTCGGCCAGGTTCGCCAGTTTCCCGAAGTCCGTCGCGATATCGCCCCAGTTCAGTGGCGTTGCCGTTCCCGCCCGGCAGGCATATTCCCACTGGGCCTCGGTGGGCAGCGTGATCTTCCGGCCCGTCTTTGCCGAAAGCCATTTGCAGAACTCCATCGCCTGTTTCCAGTTCACGCGGACCACCGGCTGAAGCGGACGGTTCACCGGCTCGCCCGGAGTGCTCTGGTCCTTGTTGAAGACGCTGATGTAACGGCTGTCATGGTCGGGGTCGAACGCCGCCCACTGGGCGTTGGTCACCTCATACTGCCCCATGTAGAACGCGCGCTCTATTTTCACGCGCGTCGGCGGCTGTTCGTCCTGCTCGCCGGCCGGGTCGCCCATCACGAACTCGCCCGCTGGTATGAGCACCAGCTTCATCGCGATGCCCTCGCCCAGTTGCAGTTCCATCTCCGCGGGCATACCCGCTGCCTGCTGGCGCCTTCGGGCTTCGGAGGCATCGAACGGCCAGCCGGCGGCTTCCACCTTGACGGGCTTGCGCGGCGGCAGCGGCTCGGGCTTCACGAAAGCCACGGGCTGCTGATTGATCTCCGGTATCGCCTCGGGATCGACCGGATTGTTCGCATACTTCGTGCGCATCTCCAGCCGCCGCTGATGATAGTTGGCGGCGATCTTCCGATACTCGCTCCACGTGCCGTGATCGGGCACGTTCAGGTCTATCCACGTGTACAGCCGGTCCCACGCCTCGGCGTCGAGTTTCACGTTGTAATGCCCCTTCTTGAGCATCTGCACCAGTTCGCTGGTGCTGGCATGCCATTCCATCGGCGCCTGAAGGTGATAATCGCTTTCGGGCCCCGGGCGTCGCACGTAGGGATGCAGCGCGAGATACGACGGCGTGAAATTGCGCCATCCATTGGCGGGCTTGCGCGAAAAGTCGGGTATCACGCCGGGTTGGAAATCCGGCTGCGCGCCCGGATCCCGCCGCTTGCCGCGGGCGGGCCGCGGCGGCGGACCAGCCGCCGGACGATCGCCTGTCGCGACGGCCGCTTCGTTCTGCGTGCCGTCGTGGCAGCCCACGCAGTACTTGTCCAGCACCGGCTGAACGTCGCGCTTGAAACTGAACCCGCGCGCCGGCCCGCGCCAGGGCGTGATTTCCGCCGGCGGCTTGCGGAAGGCGATTCCATCCTTCGCCGGCGGGGCGCTGGACTGCTTCTCGTGGCATCCCACGCACGAGAGCACCTCGCCCGGCATGGCGGTGTACCAGCTGCGCATGACCTGAAGCGCCCGGCCCTCGGCATCCAGCGGCTGCACGGCGATGGGCGTGTTGGCCGGCACCTTGAACGCCGCCGAGCCGTCCTCGTAAACCGGCACCGTCCCCAGTATCCGGTGCACGTCCCACGGTCCGTCAACACCTATCTCGATGTGCCCGCCCATGCCCGGATAGGCATAGTGAAACTCATACAAGCGCAACTGCTTGACCGTTCCCCGCGGCACGCCCTTCAGTCCATCGCCCGCGTAAACGTCGGTCATGTATATCGTCGCCTCGCGGCTGCGCGGATTGATGCGGTCGGGTATCACCGGCGGCTTCGGGGTCTTCTTCAGCGGTATCGGCTCCAGCGCGGCATACCCGGGTATCTCCAGGATCGGCACCATGTTGTCGAAGATGTCAACCAGATAGATGCCCCACGGCGACGCCGGGTTCGGCTGCATAGACACCAGGAAATACTTCTCGTTCAGCGGATACGGATGAAGGAACCTGGGCCACGAGCCGTCCACCAGCCCGTCGCGGATGAGCGGCTCCACGGGCTTGCCATATCCCGGTATGCGCTGCACCGCCCCGCCCGCTTCACGCTGCGACACGGCCGGATCGAAAATCACCAGTTCCCCCATGCGCGGCACGCCGTGATGCCCCGATATCACGGCCACCACCTTGGTCGGATGCCCTGGTATCGGCCGGGCGTAGAAGATGGAGTTGGGCCAGTAGGAGTTGCTTCCGTAGTACTCCATCTGCCCCGTTCCGTCGGGATTCATGCGGAACAGCAGCCGCGTGAAATAATGCGGCGTGTCGGAGTATTCCCACCGCGAATACAGAATGCGCCCGTCGTGCATGACGGTGGGGCACCAGTTGTGATCCTGGTCGAAACACAGCTGCCTCGCGTTGCTGCCGTCGGCGTCCATGCGGAACAGGTTCGCCACCGTGTTGCCGCCGCCCACGCACGGCACTCCGTGAAACACCGCGGTGGAGGCATAGATGATCCTGCCGTCGGGCAGATAGCACGCGTCGTAGTTATCCACGTCGGGCTCTTCCCCGCGGGTAACCTGGCGCAGACCGCTGCCGTCGGTCTTTATCTCGAATATCTGCCAGCGTCCGTTGGCCCCGGGCATCGAGAACAGCATGCGGTCGGCGTCGAAATGCAGGTCCACGTCGCCCACGAACTCGCCCCTGGCGGGTTTGTAAACGGTTGTTATCGCGCCGTCCGGCCGGAGCGGCGACAGTATTGCAATCTGGTTGTCATAGCCGTTCTTCGGCAGCGCGCAGTTGCCCTGCCAGTTCTGCGGGAGACCCAGTTGCCGCATGCCGCGCTGCACGAACAGCAGTTTGTCGAAGTCTATCAGCGGACTGGACAGTATCGCCTCGCGCCGGAAGGCATCGAGCCTCTTCAGCGCCTCCCTGAGCCTGTCGGGATCGCCGCTGGCCGCCGCCTCGTTGAGCTGCGCCGCGATGGCATCGACCCGCGCCAGATACTCCGGCCCGCGCGGATATCTGTCGCCGTATGTGCGGATCAGGTCCTGTATCGCCATGCGCAGCGATTCGCCGTTGAAACTGCGCCACCGCGCTGCGGCTTCCTCGGCCGACTTGCTCTGGTAATACAGCTTCCTTATCGGCGCCAGGTCCCCCGCAGTCGTGGCGCGTCTGGCCAGCTCCTGCGCCTGTTTCTGAGCCGACCCGCGCACAGCCGCCGCGTAACGCTGCGCCAGAACCTGCACGTTGCCTGCCGGCCAATCGGCATTCCATATGTTGTCGAGTTTCTCCCACGTCATCTGCCGCTGGCTTTCGGCGTCGCGGAAGTCGCGCTGCACCAGCCGCCACAGTCCTTCGCGCAGATCGTTCTTGCGCTGGCGCTTCGTATCGCCTTTCGTGTGCGTCTTCTCGGTGGCGAAATAGAAACCGCAGCCGCCGCTGTTGTTGTATATCTTGAACAGCAGCCTGTTCTCGCCCGGCACCAGCTCGAGCTGAGCCTGATTCTGCCCCGGGGTCACCCCGCGCGGCGCATCCACCGAAATGAGTTTCCTGCCGTTGAGCCAGAACTCCATCCCGTCGTCGCTGCCGAAATACGCCGTGATCTTCCGCGCGGATTTGACCGTGACGGTGCGATACAGGTACGTCGCGCTTTCGCCCGGCACCCCCAGATTGTGCACCACGCCGTCGGTCCACTCCGGCCGCGGCGTCCATTTCAGATCGCCGCACGGCTTGTTCAGGTCCACCTCCGTTTCCGGCGGATAGGCCTTGTTGAACGCGTGACCGCTCCGGCTTACGAACGGGCCCATGTGGTACCACGGCGACCATCGACCCTCGTCCTCGCCGCGGGCTTCGCCAGCCTTCTGCTCGGCGGTTTCGGAGGCGGCTTCCTGCCGCGCCAGCGCGTCGCGCGCCGCCAGCATGGTCTCCTGCCATGTGGCCTTGCGCGAATAGTAGGGCGGATCGTTCCTTTCGGCCGAAAACGCCGGCAACCACAACACTGCCGCCACGATCAGCGCCGATACACACACGGTTCTTATGCGCATAAAAAATCCCTCGCGGTTGCATTATACTACCACCGGCACATGCTGGGGTTGAGACGCGCCCCGCGCGTCTTTCGGACCGTCTGATGACGCCCTCCGGACGATCGCGGCAGGGGGGATTACTGCGGGAGCGACGCCCGCCGGCGCACCAGCATTCTGATCATCTCCACCATGGTCGGCGTATCGAGCTCAGCCGCGTTCAGACACATGGTGAACTCTTCCGGGTTGAGCGACTCGGCTGACCAGTAGCGCCGATAGAACGCCTGCCGGTTCCGCTCCATCTGTCTGATATATGTGGCGGCCGACTCGCTGGAAATGTTCAGTTTGCGCGCCACGCACGCCACGCGTTTTTCAAAAGGCGCCACCAGCAGGATATGTATGCCTCCGGGCATGCGCCGCGTGATGAACACCCCTCCGCGCCCGACGATCACGGCGCGGCCGCGCTGCGCCACGGCGCGGATAGTCGCCGCCACGCGGCTGTATGTCTTGGCCTCGTCGGCGTGCGATTCATCGTCGGTGAACGACAGCGACGACAGGAAGTCGCGCATCCACGAATGATCCACGTCCTCCACGCAGTCGAACAGCTCCGACGAAGCGCGCGGATCAGCCGCCACCTTCTCCACCAGCGCCCGGTCCCAGCAGCTCCATTTCTGCTCGCCGCTCTCTTCCGCGTTCAGCGCCTCCACCAGCGCCTGCGCCAGCGACGACGCCTCGGTTCCCGGTTCGCGGCTGATGGTGATGAAAGGCGCGGCCACGGGAGCCCTGGTTTTTTCCGTCGTTGATTTCGCGGCTATCGGCACGGTGCGGATGGCTGCGAAGATGGGACGGATGCTCTGGTCCGACGGGATGGATCTGGACATGGCGACCTCCTTTGCGCAACTCGTTGCGCCGGAATAAATTGTCGCAGCCCCGGGCGGACGTGCCGGAGCGGCCGATATGCGTCGCTTCCTCCCGCCCTGCGCCTTGCCGCGCCGGCTGGTCCGTCCATCACATTATTATACAGGCGCGCCGTGCAAAAGGCTTTGTATTTTCCTTGCCTCGGTGCCGCGCGAAATGACATTTGCCCGCTGCCGGGCCATAATCGGATACACACGAACAACGGATTGCCAGAATATGTTCGACGCACTTACTGAGAAGCTCAGCAACGTCTTCCGCAGCCTCAGCGGTCGCGGCCGCATCAGCGAGGACAACGTCCGCGACGCCATGCGCGATGTGCGCACGGCGCTGCTGGAGGCCGACGTCAATCTCGACGTGGTCAAGCAGTTCACCGAAAGCTGTCTTCAGAAGGCCATCGGCCAGCAGGTCATCCGCAGCCTTCAGCCCGGGCAGCTGATGATAAAGATCGTCTATGACGAGCTGGTCAACCTCATGGGCCCGGTGGACACGCGCATCTATTTCGTCCAGCCCGGACCCACCATCATCATGATGTGCGGGCTTCAGGGCAGCGGCAAAACAACCACCTGCGGCAAGATGGCAAAGTACCTGCTCGGCAAGGGGCATCAGCCGCTGCTGGTCGCCGCCGACCTCCAGCGCCCCGCCGCCATCGACCAGCTCAAGATCGTCGGCGAGCAGGCCGGCGTGCCCGTATATGCTGATCTCAGCCGTGCCGCCGAACATGGCCGCGTGCCGCGCGGCGCCGCCGTCGCCGTCTGCCGCGCGGGCGTCAATCAGGCGAAGGCCACCGGCCGCGATGTCGTGATCATCGATACCGCCGGACGGCTGGCCATCGACGAAGAGCTCATGGACGAGCTGCGCGAGATCAACCAGGCTGTTCAGCCCCACCAGATATATCTGGTTCTGGACGCCATGACCGGTCAGGACGCCGTCAACTCGGCGCGGGCCTTCAACGAAAAACTCGAGCTCGACGGTCTCATCCTCACCAAGTTCGATTCCGACACGCGCGGCGGGGCGCTGCTGTCGGCGAAGGTGGTTACCGGCAAACCCGTCAAGTTTCTGGGCGTCGGCGAGAAACTCGACGCCCTGGAAGAGTTTCGCCCCGAAGGCATCGCCCAGCGCATCCTCGGGATGGGCGACGTGGTCGGCCTGGTTCAGACGGCCATGGAGAAGTTCGACCAGGAAGAACAGGCCCGTCTTCAGGAGCGAATGGCCAGAGGCCAGTTCACGCTCGATGACTTCATGGCCCAGATGCGGCAGGTGCGCAAACTGGGTCCGGTGGGCCGGCTCATGGGCATGATTCCGGGCATGAGCCAGCTGACAAAGGACATGAACGTGGGCGAGGGAGATGTGGAGAAGCAGCTGGCCCGCATGGTCGCCATCTACAATTCCATGACGCCCGCCGAGCGCGCCGAGGTGGACATCATCGACGGCTCGCGGCGCAGGCGCATCGCCCGCGGCGCGGGAGTGGACCTCAACGAGGTAAGCCAGTTCATAAAACAATATGAAATGACGCGCGAACTGATGAAAGCCGTCGGCGGCATGGGCTTTTTCGGGAGAATGCAGCTCATGCGCCGGCTGGCTTCCGGAGATCTGCCGGCCCTGGGGACGCGCGGCGGTCCGCAGATAAAGGTCAAGAAATCGGGCTTCATGCCCAAGAAAGACCGCAACCGCAAGAAAAAACGCCGATGAAAAGCGCTGCGACCTGCCGCGCTGCCGGCGCCGGCGTGTGTTTTGTCCCGTGTCCGTCATGGCGCCGGCCGCACCGTCAAGCGCGACGGGATGAGCGGCGGAGGTTGAAACGGATGTCCCGCCCCGGCTCGCCACATGACAAGTGCCTTGCGCGGGCGCTGCGCCTTCTGGCACGGCGCCTGTACAGCCGGGCAGCGCTGGCCGCAAGGCTCGAGAAAGCCGGTTTCGCGCCCGAAGTCGTCGGCGGGGTGATCGCCGAGCTCCAGCGGCTGCGCTACGTGGACGATGTCCGGCTGGCGCACAGCATGGCACAGGCTGCCGTCGAGCGCCGGCAACTCGGCCCGCGGCGCGCCATGATGCTCCTGCGCAAAGCCGGCATAGGACCCGCCGACGCGCAGCGCGCGGTGTCGGAAGCCTGCGCCGGCGGAGCCGGCGTTGCAGCGGCGCGCGCCTTTGCCGCCCGGCAGGCGCAGCGTCTGCGGAAACTGCCCCTCGCCGTCGCCAGGCGCAGGCTTATGGGGATGCTGCTTCGCCGCGGCTTCGACCCGGATATCGCCGAATCGCTGGTGGGGGAATTGCTGGCCGATGACGGCGGCGCCTGATGTTGTCCGGGAAAAAAGCCATGCGCGTCCACGGGCAGGGCGAAAGCCACGAGGTCACGCTCCCGAAACTGCCCCGGCTCATGCCGCAGGACGCGCGCCAGCGGGTGTTGCGGGGTGTCGGTTTGCCCCGCTGGTGTTACACTGGAATATATGCGAATCGCTCTTCCGATGCTTGCGGCCGTTGTCGCCGCCGCGTGGCCGGCCCTGAGGGCTGCCGCGGGTTCGGCGGGAGTTCCCGCGACGCAGCGCATGCCGCGCGGGTATTTCATACCGCTTATCGACCTCGCCGATGAGAAACATCGCCAGGTCGTCGTCGATCGCGAGGAAGGCCAGTATCTGGGCCATGTCAGCACGGTGCTTCTGGAGGACGGCCGCACCATCATCGCCGTCTATCCCAAGGGTCATGGGCGCGGGGCGATCGTCATGAAACGCAGCACCGACGGGGGGCTTACCTGGTCGGACCGTCTGCCCGTGCCCGAAAACTGGGCCACATCGAAGGAAACACCCACCATACATCGCGTGATAGACAAGGACGGCAGGAAGCGGCTGATCCTTTTCAGCGGCCTGTATCCGGCGCGCATGGCCGTCTCCGAGGACGACGGCAGAACGTGGACGCCTCTCAATCCCATAGGCGACTGGGGCGGCATAGTCGTGATGGGATCGGTCGTGCCGCTGCGCACGGGGCCCGGACACTATCTGGCCATGTTTCACGACGACGGCCGTTTCATGACCGAGAACGGCAAGGCAACCGCGTTCATGACGCTGTATCAGACTCTTTCCACCGACGGCGGTCTGACGTGGAGTCGCCCCCGGGCCATTTACACTAACGACGCCGTGCGCCTGTGCGAGCCGGGCATCATCCGCTCGCCCGACGGGCGGCAGATGGCGGCGCTTCTGCGCGAGAACCGCCGCGTGCGCAACTCCCATGTGATCTTCTCCGACGACGAAGGCCGGACGTGGTCCGAGCCGCGCGAACTGCCCGGCGCGCTTACCGGCGACCGGCATACAGGACGATATGCGCCGGATGGGCGCCTGCTGATAAGTTTCCGCGATACCACTCTCGAATCGCCCACCAAAGGCGACTGGGTGGCATGGGTCGGCCGATATGAAGACATAGTCGCCGGACGCGAGGGGCAGTACCGCGTGCGCCTGATGAAGAACCATCATGCATGGGACTGCTGCTACCCCGGCGTGGAGGTGCTGCCCGACGGCACGTTCGTGATCACCACCTACGGCCACTGGGAGAAGGGCCGCCAGCCCTATATTGTCAGCGTGCGGCTGAAGCTGGAAGAGCTCGACGCACGGAGGCCCTGATGCTTCAGGACTCGCTGGGACGAACGGTCAGGGCTTTGCGCCTGGAGGTGACGCGCTTCGATCCGTGCCGGCGGATATTCGCCCCGCCGGCCGAAGCGCCCGCGCCGGACCGTCTGCTTACGCCCGCGGAGATGGAATCTCTCTGCCGGCATCTTGTCGTGCGGCATGGATTGCGCAAGGTGCGCCTTGTGGGCGGCGAGCCGACCGCCCGCGACGATCTCCGTGAAATAGTCTCGCGTCTGGCGCGCATAGAAGGTCTGGAAGACCTCGCCATGACCACCAGCGGACTGACGCTCTTCCGCGATGCCCCGGCGCTCAAACAGGCCGGACTGCGGCGCGTGAACATCTGGCTGGACTCTCTGGAACCCGAGAAGTATCAGCGGCTTACGGGCATCGACGGGCTGGGCGATGTGCTTCGCGGCATCGACGCGGCCGTTGCCGCCGGTCTGCGCCCGGTGAAGCTCAATACCGTTGTGATTCGCGGAGAAAACGACTTCGAGCTCAGCGAGATGCTGCTGTTTGCCGCGTGGAAAAGGCTGGAAATACGTTTCATCGAACTGATGCCCGGCGCGATTGCTCCCGAGCGCTGGCGGCGGCTGTTCGTCTCCGAAGCCGAAATCAGACAACGCCTCGCTGATGTGGTTACGGGCTGGGTGGCGCCTCCACAGCAGCCCGGTTCGGCGCGGGTGTACTCGGCCGGAATGACTTACGGGCGGCATGTCAGGGTGGGCTTCATCACCGCCATGAGTTGCCCGTTCTGCGAATCGTGCGACCGCGTGCACATCAGTTGTGAAGGCGGTTTCAGCGCGTGCCTGGCCGATCGGCCGGCTGCCGACCTTCTGCCGGCCTTGCGTCCGGCTGCGGATCCGGAAAAACTCGACCGTCTGATGCTCGCCGCCATGGCGCGGCGCAGCAGGTTTCATCCGGGCCTTGCCCAAACGCCGTCTGGGCAGCCGTGAATCAGCCCGCGCGGGGCGTTGCATATCTGCCGTCCGCCACACACAATATGGGCGTGAACCAGCAGACGTCCGGCGATGCGGATCATGTCACGAACGTGGTATTTGCAGGGATTGGCGGACAGGGTGTCATAACGGCCTCGGACATCCTTGCCGATGCCGCCTTCCGTGCCGGTTTCGACGTTAAGAAAGCGGAGATCCACGGCATGAGCCAGCGCGGCGGTTCGGTTACCAGCGACGTGCGCTTCGGCAGGAAGGTGCTCAGCCCGATGGTGCCCGAGGGCGAGGCGGATTTTCTGGTGGTGCTGTCGCCCGACCAGATCGACAACACGCGCCACCTTCTGCGCCCGGGAGGCGTGCTGCTGGAGCCTGCCCTGATAGATGTTTCGCGACTGGGCAGCAATCGCGCATTCAACACCGCCATGCTCGGCGTTCTGAGCTGTCTGCTGACGCTCTCCGAGGATGTGTGGACATCGGCCATAAGGGCCCATCTGCCCGAAAAGGTGCACGAGGTGAACCTGGAGGCGTTCCGTTACGGGCGCGAACTGGCCAAACACGGCCTGCCGGCGCAGCGCAAGGGCGGTTCCGGCGCTGCGGCAGCGACAGGCGCGGAATAAGGACAAAAAGGGACAGAGGAACATGACTATCGCCACGCAACCACGCTGGAATGAGATCCCCGGGGGCTTTCATCCCGAAAGCGCTCCCGACTATCTGCCCGTGCCGCAACTGCGCGACATCCAGTTGCGCCGGCTGAAGGCCACGGTGAGGCACGCTTACAACAACGTGGCCATGTTCCGACAGCGCATGGACGAGCGCGGCATGAAGCCCGACGACGTTCGCTCGCTCGACGATGTGAAACGCCTGCCGTTCACCATGAAGGCCGACCTGCGCGATACCTATCCGTTCGGCCTGTTCGCCGTGCCCATGGAGCAGATCGTGCGCCTGCACGCCTCCAGCGGCACCACGGGCAAGCCCATCGTGGTAGCCTACACGCAGGAGGACCTCAACGTCTGGGCCAGCGTCATGGTCCGCACCTTCGCCGCCTGCGGACTGCATCGCGGCGATATCGTCCAGAACGCCTACGGATACGGATTGTTCACCGGCGGGCTGGGCGCGCATTACGGCGCCGAAGCCCTGGGCGCAACGGTCATTCCCATCTCCGGCGGCAATACCGACCGCCAGATCATGGTCATGCACGATTTCGGCGTAACCGCCATCTGCTGCACCCCGAGTTATTTCACGCACCTCATGGAGCGGTGGAAGGAACTGAACCTCAAGCCCCCGCGCCTGCGCGTGGGCGTGTTCGGCGCCGAACCGTGGAGCGACGAAATGCGCAAACGCATCGAGTCCGAGTCCGGGATAAAGGCCTACGACATATACGGCCTGTCCGAGATAATCGGCCCGGGCGTGGCCATCGAATGCGAATGCCAGCACGGCCTGCACATCTTCGAGGACCATTTCTATCCCGAGATAATCAACCCGGAAACCTGCGAGGTCCTGCCCGACGGCGCCGAGGGCGAACTGGTGCTCACCACGCTCAGCAAGCAGGCCATGCCCATGATCCGCTACCGCACGCGCGACATCACACGCCTTCTGACCGGTCAATGTCCCTGCGGGCGCACCATCCGCCGTATCGACCGCATAGGGCGCCGCAGCGACGACATGTTCATCATTCGCGGGGTGAACGTCTTTCCCTCGCAGGTGGAAACGGCGCTGCTCTCGGTCGAGGGCACGCTGCCCCATTACCAGATCGTTCTCACGCGGGAAAAGGGTCTGGACCAGATGACCGTGCGCGTCGAGGTCACTCCCGAGGTGTTCAGCGATAAAGTACGCGCGCTGGAGCAGCTGCACAGGCGGCTGGAACAGGCGATGGAACGCGTTCTGGGCATCCGCGTGGCCGTGGAACTCGTCGAGCCGCGCAGCATTCAGCGCAGCGAAGGCAAAGCCAGAAGGGTTATAGACCAGAGGAAGATCTGAACGTCGCCGGCGATACCGCGCCGACGGCCGCAGCGATTATGGGGCAACCATGAAGCTACATCAGCTTTCCCTCTTTCTGGAAAACCGCCCGGGCAAGCTCAAGGTTCCGTGCCGCATACTGGCCGATGCGGGAATCAACATTGTCACGCTTTCCCTGGCAGATACCCAGCAGTTCGGCATCCTGCGCCTCATCGTCAAGGACTGGCAGCGGGCGCGCAAGGTCCTCGAAGATGCCGGCTGCGTGGTAAACGTTACCGAAGTCGTCGCGGTGGACGTGGAGGACAAGCCCGGGGGGCTGGCGGCCATCCTGGATGTGCTGGAAAAAGCCGCCCTCGCCATCGAGTACATGTACGCCTTCACCAACGGCCCTAACGCCCGCAAGGCCACGCTGGTCTTCCGCTTCGAGAATCCCGACGCCGCCATAGCCGCCCTCACGCGCGCGGGCATCAACGTTGTCGGCGATGCCGAACTGTTCGCGCGTCTCGAAGCATAGCGCGCTCCGCCGCCCCGCGGCGCTGTTCAAACGCCGCTGCGCGGCGGCGGTATCATGCGCCGGAGAGGCCTCATGATTCCCAGGACTGTCGCCATACTGGGCGCCGGCGACCGCGGAACAGGCTTCGGCCGGCTTATAGCGCAGTTCCCGCAGTTCGCAAAAGTAGTCGCCGTTGCCGAACCGCGCGACGAATACCGCCGCGCCTTCGCTGCCGCGCACGGACTGGCCGACGGCATGGTCTTCCGCAGCTGGGAAGATTTCTGCGCCCGCGGGCAACTGTGTGACGCGGTCGTGATCAGCACCATGGACCGCCAGCACGCCGGCGCGGCTGTAGCCTGCCTCCAGCGCGGCTACGACGTGCTTCTGGAAAAGCCCATGGCGCCCACCCTGCCCGAATGTCGCGCCATCGAGCAGGCCCAGAGGCGCACCGGCGGAATCCTCGCCGTCTGCCACTCGCTGCGCTACAACAAGGCCTTCCGGAAGGTCCGCGAACTTCTCGCCGCCGGCGCCGTCGGACGCATCATGACCCTCGACCTGCTCGAACAGGTAATCTACTGGCATCAGGTGCACAGTTTCGTCCGCGGCAAATGGGCGCGCGAGGACGACTCCAGCTTCATGCTCCTGGCGAAGAGCTGCCACGACATAGACTACATCTGCTATCTGCTGGACAGGCCCTGCCTGCGTGTCAGTTCCTTCGGGGCGCTCAGCTGGTTCCGCCGCGAGAACGCGCCCGCCGGCAGCACCGAGCGCTGCACCGACCCCTGCCCGCTGGAGCCGAACTGCCCCTATTCCGCCGTCCGCATGTACGTCGATGCCGACCGCGACAGCTGGCCGGCCTCGGTGGTCAGTCTCGATCACAGCCGCGAAGCGCACCTGCGCGCCATCCGCGAGGGACCATATGGCCGCTGCGCCTGGAAATGCGACAACGACGTCGTGGATCATCAGGTGGTCGCCATGCAGTTCGCCGACGACATAACCGCCACCTTCACCATGACCGCCTTCACTCAGCAGGGCGGCAGACGTCTGCGCGTCCACGGCACGGATGGCGAACTTGCCTTCGACGAATCGTCCATCACCGTGCGCACCTTCGCCGACAACGACGTTCAGCATATCTCCATCGGACGCGAGACCGGCGGCCACGGCGGCGGCGACCTGCGCGTGGTGCGCAACTGGCTGCTCGCTCTGCACAGCCGCGACGCGCGCTCCATCCTCACCGACGCTCAGGAATCGCTCCGCACGCATACCATAGTTTTTGCGGCCGAAAAATCCCGCCGTGAGGGCCGCATGGTCGAAATAAGCGAGATGTGACCCATGCTTGCCGGGCCGGATACACAAGTGAGCCGTCGGAGATTCATCTGCATGCTCGGTGCGACCGGCGCGCTTGCCGCCGGAAAGCCTTCGCGGTGTGCGGTGGAATCGTTTTCCCGTTCCGCGGCGGCGCTGGGAGCGGCCGTGAACATCACGGTCCTGCACTCGAGCCGCGAAACGGCCCGGGCGGCGCTCGATGCCGCCATGGCCGAGGTCAGGCTGGTCGATGAACTGATGAGCCTCTATCGCGCGGACAGCCAGGTGAGTCTGCTCAACCGCGCGGGCGTGCTGGACGACCCGCACCCGTGCCTGGTGGAGATACTCGACATCGCCCGCGAAATATCCCGCCGCACCGACGGGGCATTCGACATAACCGTGCAGCCGCTGTGGCAACTCTACTCCGCCGCTGCCGCCGCCCGGACCGTTCCCGACGATCGAGCCGTGCGCGAAGCCGTGCGGCTGGTTGACTGGCGCAGCGTGGATGTCACCGCACGGCGGGTGGTTCTGCGCCGGCCGGGCTCGGCCATCACGCTCAACGCCATAGCCCAGGGGTATGCCGCCGACCGCGCTGCCGCGGCCATGCGCAAAGCCGGCATAACCATGGCGCTGGTCGATACCGGCGAAATAGCCGCCCTTGGACATAAGCCCGACGGCTCCTGCTGGAAAATCGGCATCCAGCACCCGCGGCACCGCGATGCCTGCGTCGCCGTCGCCAGCCTCGCCGACTGCTGCATGGCCACCAGCGGCGATTATGCAACCAGTTTCACCGATGACCGTCTGTACCATCACATATTCGACCCGCTGACCGGCCGCTCGCCGCGCGAACTGGCCAGCGCCACCGTCGTTGCGCACTCCGCCGCACATGCCGACGCGCTGGCCACCGCTCTGATGGTGATGGGCGCCGAGAGAGGGCTTGCGCTGATACGCACCCTCGCCGGCACCGAGGCTCTTCTGGTTAAGAAATCAGGTCAGATTGTTGCCACATCGGCCTTCCCCGCCTGAAAGCACGCATACACAGGAGCACATATGAGATTCCATCGTCCGGGTTTCGCCTTTATGGTCGCGCTGGCGACGGTCGCGATCGTCGCGACAGCCGGTCGGGCGCAGACAACCAGGCCGTCGCTCAAGGAAGCACTGGCCGCACTCAAGATTCCTCCCGACTGGTTCGCCGACACCGCGCCCCAGTGGGATATGAGCCGGCCATGGAAGGAAGGGCGCGTCGAGATACGGCGGCTTCTGGCCATGTCGGACCAGCCCCAGCGCATCCGCGAGGCCGTCAAACTCACCTGGCTTTATGCGCAGAAAAACGACATCGGCGACGGCCACGAACTGCCCATGTATCTGTTCATGAGCGGCAACTACGCCTGGGCCGCGCTGGAATATCAGCGGTACCTCGCCAGGGTTGCCGGCAGGGGCGCCACGCATGCCTACCTGTGCTACGCGTCGTGTCTGGCGCATTTCGGCGAATACCAGCAGGCCCTCGAAGTGCTCGACAGGGCCGCGCGCGATCTTCCGCCCGACCCCTGGCGCATCAACGGCATGGCCAGCATCCAGAACCTGCGCGGCGACATATGCGCCGAAATGGGCGACCTGGCCGCCGCCCGCCGCGCCTACGAGGAGGCGATACGTCTGTATCCCCAGTCCAATCAGCCCTACGGCCGGCATCTTCTTCAGCGGCATGCCGCGAAAATCCAGAACAAACTCGACCTGCTGGCGATGCGCTCGCTGGAAAGCGCCCGTTTGCGCGACGGCACCTGGACCGGCAGGGCGCTGGGCTATTCCGACAAGTCGGACGTCATCGTCACGGTAGTGGTGCGCGACGGCCGAATCGCCGATATCCGCGTGAAACATGACGAAAAGATAGAACTTTCCGCCACGCGCATAATTCCCCAGCGCATAATCGAAAAGCAGAGCCTCAGGGTTGACGCGGTTACAGGCGCCACCGTTACCTCGCAGGCCATAATCGACGGCGCCTTCCAGGCGCTCAAGCAGGCGGGACTGAAGTGATTCCGTCATCACGACTTGTCCGTCGCACCATTCAGGCGCTGTGCCTTGCCGTTTTTGTGCTGCTGTTCATCCGCGCCTGGCCGTATGGCGGTCCGATCGCCCGGCATCGTCTGTCGAGGCTTGCTTCGCCGGTTCCGCTCGACGCGTTTCTCAGTCTCGACCCGCTGGTCGGCATTTCCGCCGCCATCGCTGCCAGGCGATGGAACCCGGCCCTCGTCGGCGCCGCTCTGACGCTGGCGCTGTGCGTGATCGTGCCGCGGGCGTTCTGTTCGCACGTCTGCCCGCTGGGCACGCTCATCGACGCGATGGACTGGCTGGCCGCGCGGCTGCCGCGCCGGCTGCGCCCGCGCCGGACAATAGCGCTCGGCCGCGTGCGCTGGTATGTGCTGGCCGGTGTGCTCGCCGCCGCTGCCGCGGGGGTGATGCTGGCCGGCCATCTTGCCGCCATCCCGCTGCTCACACGCGGGCTTGTCTTCAGCGCCGGCTGGGCGCAACTGGCGCTGCTCAAGAGCCCGGGCATGGTTCCGCCTTTTCATGGGTGGGTGGCGGTGTCCGTCGCTCTTCTGGCGGGCGTCTTGCTGCTGGCGCTGGCGGCGCCGCGGTTCTGGTGCCGATGCCTCTGCCCGAGCGGCGCGCTGATTTCCCTTGCGAGCACGCTCAGTCCCGTGCGCCGCCGCGTGCTGGACAGCTGCACCGGCTGCGGGCGGTGCGTAACCGCCTGTCCCTTCGGCGCCATCGGCTCCGACTTTCGCAACCGCGACCTTGCCTGCGCCACCTGCCGAACCTGCGCCGCCGTATGCCCGGCCGACGCCGTGCGGTTCGAGCCATGCTGGCGGCCCGCGGCCGGCCGTGAGGCTTCTCCGGAGCAGTGCTCCGCCGAGCCGGGAGTATCGCGCCGCAATCTCCTTATCGCGGCGGGTGCTTCCGGCGCGGCGGCCGCGATCATCGTCAAACCGCCGTTCGCTGCCGCTCCAGTTCCGCTGCTGCGCCCGCCCGGGAGCGTGCCCGAGAGTCTCTTTCTGCGACTGTGTGTTCGCTGCGGCGAATGCATCAGAGTATGTCCCGGCTCGGTGCTCCACCCGGCGGGGCTGGCCGCCGGTATCGACGCGCTGTGGACACCGGTGGTTGTGCCCTCCCACGCCGGCTGTCATCAGGACTGCAACTTCTGCACGCAGGTATGTCCCACGGGGGCGATTACGCCGCTGACCGTTGATCAGAAACGGAAAACCCGCCTCGGGCTTGCCGCAATAGACAAAGGGATATGCCTTCCTCACTCCGGCCGGAGCGACTGCCGGCTGTGTTATCAGGAGTGCGAGGCCGCCGGCTATCATGCGATAGAAATGCGGACGATAACGCTCCAGGTGGGCGAAATACCTCCCGGCGCCGTCTCGCCCGAGGAGATCGAGTCCATGAGCCGCATCGAGGCGCCGCACATCGTGTCCGAGAAATGCGTGGGCTGCGGGTTGTGCGAATACCGCTGCCACAGCGCGCTGGTTCGCCGGCGCGGGATTCTTCCGCGCAGCGCCGTCGTCGTGATGCCCCCGCCCGGCCGCTGACGCGAACGTGAGCCGTTTCCGCCTGCGCTGTTCGGGCGCGCCATTGCTTCGCCGCCGCCGGCATCTCAGAATGCTCCGCGGCCGTATTCGTTTCTTCCCGGCCCAGGCGCGCATGAGCTACCGCATCGGGATCGACACCATCCACCTGCGCCCCACGCCCCGGCTGGCGCACACGGAATACTGCACCAGCGACCCGCTCAAACGCCATTTCCGCAGGGTTTTCGGCGACGTGCGCTTCGAGGACGCCTTCGAGATGGACTTCATCTGGCACACCGACGACGGACCGGTGCCCTGGTCGCAGCGCGGCCGCACCACCGACATGGGCCATGCCGCGTTCCTCGAAGCGGGAACCGACATGCGCCCCCCGAAGCCCTGTCCTTTTGCCGACATCGACGAAGTGCTCGCGTTCGACGCGGTCGCCGAATACGGCCTGCCGGATTTCGATGACCTCGTCGCATGGTATGAGAACCTCTACCGCACCCGGCAGGCCCAGTTCCCCGAGCAGGTGCTGACCGGCGGCTACTACAAGACCATCGTTTCCGGCGCCATCGAGGCCTTCGGCTGGGATATGCTTCTTCAGGCGGCGGGTTACCGGCAGGAATTCGAGCGCGTGCTCGATTCCTTTTTCCGACTCAGCATGCATCACTTCCGCGCCTGGGCGAAGACCTCCGCCCCCGTGTTCATCTGTCACGACGATTTCGTCTGGACCAGCGGGCCGTTCATGGCCCCGGACTTCTATCGCAGTGCCATCTTCCCCCGCTATGCGGAACTCTTCGCCGTCATCAGGAAGGCCGGCAAGAAACTGCTGTTCTGTTCCGACGGCTGTTTCACGGCATTCATCGACGACGTGGCCGCCGCCGGCGCCGACGGCTTCATCTTCGAGCCGCTCACCTCGTTCGATTACATAGTCCGCAGGTACGGCCAGACGCACGTCATCGTCAGCAGCCTCGTCGATTGCCGCACGCTCACCTTCGGCACTCCCGCCGATATCCGGCGCGAAATCGACGCTACCATCGAGCGGGCGTTTCAGTGTCCCGGCTTCATCTTCGCCGTCGGCAACCACATTCCCAGCAATGTGCCGGTGGAGAATGTGATGTTCTACTTCGACTACCTCCGGAAACACTGGACACGCCCCTAGAAGGCGCGCAACGGCCTGCGGCGCCCTGTGCCGCCGCTCACTCCGCTGCAATCTTCACGCGGTTGTTGCCCTTCGTCAGCGGTATCTGCCGCAACGTCAGCAGGCCGTGTTCGTCGGCCGTCGCCGTCCCGCGCCAGAGTTCTTTGCCGCCCGACACGTCAACAACCGTGGCGATGAACCGCGCGCCGGGTTTGACGGCCATCTTTTGCAGCCGCCGCGGCGTGATGTCCACGCGGCAGCCGTCTTTCGGAGCCCCCGCCGCCAGCGTTACGGTCATCTCCCATGCGCGCTCCGTGTCGATGACATCGCTGGTCTGCCACGAAAGCCATGCGTTGTACTGCCCGACGGGATCGCCATCCCAGATATCGACTTTCAGTTCCTTGCGCCTGCCCGCCTTTATCTCCGCTTCCTGCCGGGCCTTCTCCGCGTTGATCTCCGCATCGCTGCGGCGCGTCGCCGTGCCGATGTTGTCGTCGAGCGTGCAGTTGGTGAACGCCGGCAGCGACTGGTCCGTCCGCACATCAACGTCAAAATTGGCGCCGATTCGCGTGCGCGTGCCATGTCCGTCCATGCCCCAGTTGTATATGTGCGGGCGGCGCGTCTCCTGAAGCGCCCGGGCAAACTTAACCGCCTGCGGCCAGCCTATGCCCCCGTCGTTCTTGCCGTTCGATGCTATTATCAGCCCCGTCTCCGCGCGCAGGTTGTTCCTCAGCCACCACTCGTCGCTGAAGTAGTCCCACGGCGAGGTCTTTCCGTCGGGCATCGTTATCGCCGCATCGCGCGGGCCGTAGCTGTGCTGGTACGAGCCCTTAAACCCCGGCGACTCCTCCGGAATGTGCACCCCCACCCACCCTATCGACCATGCTATGCGATCGCCATAACGTATCGCATACATCGGCGCGCCCGAAGCGCCCATGCTGTTGCCGGCGGTGAACACCCGCGTAAGGTCCAGCGCCCGCCATATGCCCCGCACCGCCTCGGGAGCGTCCTTGTGCTGCCGCGCGGCCCACTCCAGGAATCCCAGCATGCGCTGCATGGTGAACGGTCGCACGTGCCCGTCGCCGAATGTCTTGCACGTGTCTTTGCATTCGTGATACCCCGTCCACCAGTCGTAGGGGATCTGGTTCGATGCGATCAGAACCGACCCGCGGTGCGCGTTGTACCACCAGCCGTATCCGCCGTTGAGACTGCCGCCCCAGCAGTGCAGATGCAGCCCCACCGGCGCAGGCTCGACCTTCGCCGCCGGAAAGGCCACCAGATAGTCGATCGGCCGCGACGGCGTGGAACAGTGCGGCCAGGATTCCCACCGCGTATATACCAGCCTGACCAGCGGCCCCGGCCTGTACATCCACTCCTTGCCGGCCGGTATCTCCTCTTTCCATTGCAGAACCGGTTCGCCCTGGCCGGTAATCTCATCCACCGGCAGACTTGTGCTGTTGCGGTCGTCAAACTGCGACAGATCCTCTTCCCCGCGCGATGCCACCGTTACTGCGTAGTAAGCCTTGCCCGGCCGGTCGGGATTGTGCGCATATATTCCCGTTCCCCAGGCCACCGGCTCGCCGCCATCTGTGACGCAATACCGCAGCGGCGCACGCCGGTCGGTCTCGTCCTGCCAGTAAGTGCTGTTCCACGCCGTGAAAAAACCGCATTCGCCGACGAGCTGCGCCTGCGCTATCGTTTTCGACGTTATACGTTCCGTGCTGCGCCAGATGCGAAACGTCAGATGTCCGTGTTCCTTCGCAAACTCGCGCGCAAACGCTCTGACGTCCACTCCGGTCTGAAATTGTGGAAACTCCCTCAGCCTCGGCTCGGCAAACGTGATCAGCGACTGCCCCGCGCGATGCGACACCGCTACGGACCTGACGGGCGGAACCCCGCCGGCTTTCGCCGCCACTTCCAGACATGAAACCTCCAGCCTCTCCACCCCGCCGGCCGTGCATTCGACGATGAGTTTCAGCGGGCGTCGCTCCGTAACTGCCGCCCGCACCTCCTCCAGCACATCCAGCCCGACAAACCGCGGCGGCACGAACTTCAGCAGTTTCTCGGGCCGGCCTTCCGGATATACCCTTGTGGGCGATGTCGGCCGCTGCATGCCCTGCGGCATTCTCAGCCGCAGTTCGGCGCGGAATATCGTGGCATCCGCCGGCAACGCCGAAACGTCCACCGTCAATAATCTTGTTCTGCCGTCAAACTTGAGCGTTCGACCAAACGTCCCCGTGTCATCGGCGGTGAACGTTACGGTCGCTCCCGCCAGCGCAACACCCGCGTTCCAGATAATAAACACCGCCGTTGCAGCGGCGCGTGCGATTGCTGTGCGCATGATGTCTCCCTGCTGCTGGCCCATGCGGAGCGGCGCGCCGGCACGTCTGCAAACTGCGTGCGCAGACCTCAGCGACCATTGCGCCCGCGCCTACAGCTCTTTTATCCGTATGTTCCTGAACTCCACGCGCGAGCCATGACCGAGAAAGCCGATGTGGCCCTTCTTGTTGGCCAGGCCCGGATGTCTCTTTAATTTGGCTTCATCCTTGATGTCGTCGAGGTTGGCATCCACGATCACCACGCCGTTGAGTTTGACGGTTATCTGCCGGCCGCGGGCGATTATCTCCTCTTCGTTCCACTCTCCCACCGGCTTGAGATGTCCGCGCTTGGCCGCCACCACGTCGTAGATAGAACCGTGATACTGCTCGGGTCGCAGCTTCTGGTATGCCGGCCCGCTGTCATCGAGCACCTGTATCTCCATCCCCACATACGCCGCATCCCCCTTCAGCGGCGCCCGTATGCCGATGCCGTTGTTGGCGTTGGGCGTCAGTTTGAACTCGAAGCGGAATATGAAATCGGCATACTCCTTTTCGGTGAACAGGTTGCCGCCGTCCTTCGGCGTGCAGAACAGCACGCCGTTTTCCACCTGATACCCCGCCCCCGCCTTGCTGCCGTAAACCCAGCCGGTCAGGTCCTTGCCGTTGAACAGCGGCACAAAACCCTCTTCCGTTTCCGCGCCCGCGCACAGCGCCGCGGAGACCATCAGTACGCACATTGCCGCAAGGGTCGCTCTGGTGAGAACAGCACTCATGGTTGACCTTTCCTTCAGCACGCTGCCCGCGAATTGTTTCTGGTACGCGCGCCCGACGCGCCGTATCATATCGCCGTCTGCCCGCCGCAGTGGGGCGGCGTGTTGCGCCGGCCGCGATTCCAGCGCCGCTCCGCGCCGCGTGCCATTTACGGAGCGCCGCATGTTCATACACCTGACATCGACGTTGGTTGTAACAGCCGCCCTGACCGCCGCCGCGCTTGCCGCCGCTCCGGCCACTTCGCCGGCGGTCTGGCGCGGGGTGCATGTGCTGGTTCACGGAGACAAGGCCGCCGACGCGCTCGCCCGCTCTGTGCCCGGGCTGGCCGCGCTCGGCGTGAACACCATCATCATCGAGGTCGGCTACGCGTTCGAGTTCACCAGCCACCCGGAACTGCGCGAGGGCGGCTTTCTTACGCGCCGCAAGGCCGGCGAACTTGCCGCCGCGTGTCGCGCCGCGGGCATACGCCCGATACCGCAACTGAATTGCCTTGGACATCAGTCGTGGAAGGAACACACCGCGCCGCTTCTGACGAAATATCCGCAGTTCGACGAAACGCCCGGGCAGTTTCCACAGAACAAGGGCATCTACTGTCGCAGCTGGTGCCCGCTTCATCCGGAGGTGAACGCCGTCGTCTTCGCCCTCATGGACGACATCATCGACGCCTTTTCGGCCGATGCGTTTCACGTCGGCATGGATGAGGTGTTTCTTATCGCCTCGGAACACTGCCCGCGCTGCCGCGGCAAAGATCCCGCCGAGTTGTTTGCCAGAGCCGTCAACGATTATCACGGCCATCTGGTGGCCCGCCGCAAGTTGGAAATGCTGATGTGGGGGGACAGACTGCTGGATGCGAAAACCACCGGCTATGGCAAATGGGAGGCCGCCGACAACGGCACCCACGGCGCCATCGACCGCGTGCCGAAGGACATCATCATCTGCGACTGGCACTACGGAAAGCGCCAGGAGTATCCGTCGATACCGCTCTTTCTGGAAAAGGGGTTCCGCGTCTGGCCCGCCGGCTGGGACAAGGTGGATGCAACCGAAGCCCTGCTCGATTTCGCGCTCAAACACCGCAACCCGCGCATGCTGGGGCACCTGTGCACCACCTGGGGCCGCCAGCCGCTCGACCGGCTCCACGAGTTTCCGCCAATCGTTGCGGCGATGAAAAAACTCTCCGCGCGCTGACGATCGGTCTGTGAGCTGCAGCAGCACTTGAATTGTGCGATCGGGCCATTGGGGCAACGGGCGAACGAAATACAGTGCCACGTGGCACATAGTTGCGGTAACTTCGCCCGCTGTTCACGTCGGAACATGAGAGGAATAACGGTGCATGCAGCGTCGGCTGTTGACGCCCTGTTGCAAAGGGGTTTAACATGTACCGTGGCGCCATTGCCCGTTTAATGTCAGCGGCTGCGCTCGAGGCGTGGGACATGACCATGGGCGGGGAAAGGGAGGCAGATTCATGATTCACGGGCCAGTTCCTCATTCGCGTGCTGGGCGAGCAGGGAAGTACGAGATCCTGGGCCTGGCGCTACTGATCATTGCCGCGATTCTGGCAGTGCATTCATACCGCAGGTCATCACTGCCGCAGGGGGCGCGTGTTCCCGAAGACACTGACGGCCCGTCGTCAGCGGCACCGCATAAAGGCTTCGAAACTGTTCTGCGGGAAACCACCGAGCGTCTGATCGCCTGTGGATTGTCGCCCGACGCAGCCCGGTCCGTCGTCGAGCTCAATGCACGGTATTTCGCGCTTGTCTGGGAGGAAGACAGGCAGCAGTGGCAGCGTACGGTAGATCTTCTCGCTCGTCTGGGCTCTCAACCTGAAATACAGTCGGGGTTGTCGCAGATCCCCGAACTGGCCGGGTTGCTTGCCGGATCTATGGAGGCACGGCAGGACGGTCCTGCGTGCATCCTCAGTACGATACCGCACCATACTGAGCAGCGACAAGCCGTGCTCAGCCTGTACGCGTTGTTCTGCGGACCGGCGGACTCGGTCAAACTGGCTGACGCGCTGCGCCACGACGGAGATCTCATTCTTCGCCTCGCCGACCAGGGCGCCCTTCAACTGCTGTCGCATATCTTACTGACCCCGGCGGACCCTGACGCCAGAAATGTCTATCTTGTGTGGGTTCGCGACGTTCTTGGCGAAGCGCTGGTCACGTTCAGCCAGGGAGACGAAGGCGCGCTGGACCGGGCTGCGGCGATTCTTGACGTGCACGGCGTCTATATTCGCGATCTGCTGGAAAACGATAAGGTCTTCCGGCGCCTGTTTGCCGAAAAATACTGGCCGCCGTTCGCTGCTGCGCTTCGAAAGGCCCAGAGGAGACCCCGCTCAAATGATCCGGGGGCCGGCAATGTCGACGAACAGGACATAGTCTGGGCCAATTACGCAGTCGAACCTCGCGTCTGGAATTATTTCCATGAACTGCGCGATTGCGGGGATGTCGCCTTTGAGGTCTTTGACCGCTGGGGGGCTCTGGCCGTACATCTTGTCCTGGCTCCCGAGTACCGCGACATCAGGGAACGGGTCGTTGACGCACTGCGGGCGGCCGATGAACTGGTAATCGAGGCGCTTGACGACGACAACCTGCGCAGCCGACCGCTGTTTACCGCATTGCTGAAGCGAAATCTCGAGAGCCATTCCCTGGCTAAGGCCCTGCATGAACTTCGGGCGTCGCCTGCCGACGCCCCGCGGAAGCTCGTGTACTGGAACACGCTTTCCGACACTGCGCTTGCAGAGGAACTCGGACCGCCCCCTGAGGGGCCGAAAACCTGGATCCCGGGCTACAGCCTGTATTATTGGGTGCGCAAGAAATCTCAGGGGCGCGAGACCTCCACCATGGACGCGGTTTTCGCGATAGCTGATGCGGCCGAGTTGTTGTCTATAGCCGCCGAAGTCCCGGTTTCGATCACCAAGATCGTAGGGAGCCGGCGCGCAGCGATGTTGGCTAAATTAGGGATAAAGGAGGCGGCGGAAGCAACGGAAAAGACCGTCGCGAGGGGGCTTCTTCCGATGATCGCTCGGGATGCCAGTGCATTAGCCCGCAACAGGCTTCGCGAGCCGTTCTTCAAACGCGTTCTTCAGGTAGATGTCACTGAGGCTGTTCGATACACCTTTGACGTATTCAGGCGACTGGGTCTGGGTCGCAAGACTTTTCGGGCCCTGACAGGGCTCGAGGCACGGGTGTTCATGCGTAATGATCGACGGATTCTATTGAGTCTTCCCGGCCTGCTCCGGCTCCAGCGGCCATCAGTCGTCGGGCGGCTGTTGCGCGAGACATTGGAGAACGCCACGGGCGAGATCGTCGCGAACAGTCCACCCGCGCAGGCGGTGATTCAGACCAGCATGCAGCAATTCGAAGCTTGGCGTCAGCATCTGTCTTTGTGGTGGTTCACCGTGAACACGGGGGCGTTGGATGAGGATGGTGCACAAGGTCTAAACGAGAGTGGTCCGGATTCCTCGTCGAATCGCTGAAATTCAGGAGTACGTGCCCATGAGTTGTCGCAGGCTTCTTTCGTCCCGGGTATTTTGCCGGTCGTCCGCGATTTCAGCGCGTGTTCCAGTGGTGTTCGCGTTGCTTTTCTTTGCCCTGCCGGTTGAAGCGGCCGGTCTTGCTCGCGCGGTGCGTCGTGCGGCTGACGTGGCGGATGATGTGCCGGTCCGTCGCCTCGATGAGGTCGTCGAGAAGAGCGGCAGGAGCCGCGCCGGTCGAGAGGTTCTGGAGAGACTCAGCGCAAGTAAACGGCTGGACGACCCTGTGCAGCATGCTGCTGCTGTCCGAAGAGCGTTCAGGGAGGTAATGGGTGGCGCCGACGGTGCGATGCTTAAGGAAATCGAGACGCTGCCGCGCGCGACGCAACAGGGACTGCTGGTGGTGGCCAACGGCGGACGCCGTATCAAGTCGGTGGTCCCCGACATCGCGCAGCGCAGCCGTCTGGTGCGGGAAGGCGGTGCGGAAACACTGGCCGCTCTCGGGCGCCATGAAGATCTGGCAGACGACCTGCTGCGCTTCGATACGGCATTGAAGGCCAATAAACTGCCGTCGCTTCCAGGTCAGCGCCCGCTCACCGTTGGGGATTTCGGTGATTTCTTCCATACTCTGGGAGATCGCGGCCATCATTTCTGGAAGCACTACGTTCGGCCCCACTGGAAGCTCTGGCTCGGCGGCATGGCCCTCGGGGCTGTGTTGTTCGCTCCGGAAGAGTTCCTCGACAGCATCGGGAATCTGACTCACGAGGGACTGAGGAAAGTGACCGCATTCGGTGGCAAAGTGCTGGGTGACGCCCTCGCGGGCGTCGCAAGAGGCCTTGTAGAAGGAACCGGCGGCGGCGTGAGGCGAGTTCTGGACGAGACACTCGAAGCGATGCGGCGCACTTTTTTCACGAGCTTGTCCGGCGTCGTCAGCGCATGTCTGATCGTACTGGCCGTCATATTGGTGTTGCGGCCGGTGCGAAGAGCGGTGGTCTCGGCGGTAACGGTGCTGAGCTCGCCCGTGGTGTCCTGGTATAAAAACAGAACTTCGCACAGGTCTGGGGAAAGGCGTATTTAAACGGGAGATAGCCGATGGCACGCGATGACCGAAAGCTGTATCGTTTTGCTTTGTACGGGCAGTCAGGGTCCGGCAAGTCATGCCTTCTGGGTGTCATGGCCCATGTCGGCGCGGGCAGCCGGGGCTTGACGTGCGAACTGATGCCCGTGGACGTTCCGCGACCGGATTCAGAATCGCGAGCCAACAACGAGCTCGCGCCTGCCGAGCGGGAAGCCCTCAGTCTTCACAGAGGCAGCGACTGGCTCAATAAAGTTCGCGAGCGGCTGCAACGGGGAAACGTAGCCGAACCCAATCCTCCCCATTTCGATAATACTCCGCCGACCTTCGATTTCCGTGTTGCCGGAGCCGAAGAGGGCGCCAGAATGATGCGCCTTATCGATTACTCCGGGGAATTGATAAACCCCGATCTCGAGCACGACCCCGAGTCATTCGTCCGCAGACTTCGCGACCACCTCGTGAACAGCGACGGATTCCTGATCCTCGCGGAAACGCCGCGGCCGGGTACCACGCAGAATCGCGCGCAGCATCTGGTCCGGCTGCGGCAGGCCTTCGCTTCGCTTCAGGAAGAGAAAGACGACGCGTTGCTCACGCCGGTTGCCGTGGTGTTGACCAAATGGGATCGGCAATCGCAGATCGTTCATGAGTGCGCCGACGATGAGCTGGCGAAGCTGCGCAGGTTTCTCGAATCTGACCTTGCCCTGAAAGATCTGATCAACGCGATCGGCAACTCGCTGGCGGCGCAGAGCGCGGAGCTCAAGGCGGCGGGACTGGATGATGCGGTAGAGGCGGTAGCGCAGAGCGGCGATGACGGGAAAGGCGCATCGACTGCTTCCGCCGAGGGCAGAAATGAAGTGGCCGTGCCGGCCGAAAACACTTCGTCTCCCGCGAATGCAGCATATGCGTCTTCAGAGTCGGCACGGGACCCGCGCCATTGGGGATTGCGCCTCGGAAACGCGATGGTATTTCCTGCCAGCGCATTCGGCGCGGCCATGGAAAATGACGGCAAGGAGGTGCCGTCGGGCAATCTTCGCCCGTTCGGAATACTCGAGCCGTTCATCTGGCTCGCAAGGCGGCGCGACGAGCTTGACGTGGCGGCTTTTCAGAAGGAATGGTCGCGCCATCGCCGCTGGGCGTATGTGCCGGTGGTCGGCCTCCTGCGCACCGCACGGAACCTGCGGGAACGCGCTGCGCGGCTCCTCCGGCGTATTCCCGAGCTTACATCGCCGGGCTTGCGCCTGCGGGCTCTGCGCGCGGAACTGCGCCGCGCGGCGATGGCATCTGTTGCCGGCGTGGTGCTGATCGCTCTTCTGGCGGCAGCTGGAGTGCATAGCTTGTGGCTCACAAGGCAATTCAGACACTGGGAGAGCGCAGCCGATAATCCGGCAAGCACGCCGGAGGACCTTGTCGCGGCGAGGAGCTTCTTTGCCTGGTACCGGAACACCTGGAAAGGGCTGGGTCTGGCGCCGTCAGGCAGTCATGCGGAAGAGTTAATGGCCAGAATAGACTCCGCGCACGAACAGCGGGCATGGAATGCCGTGGAGAGTCAGGCAGACGGCAGCGAGGCCCAGGAGCGCGAGGCGAGGAAGTATCTCGAGCTCCTTCCGGCCGGCAAGAATGCGGACCAGGCACAACAAATCGTCGCAAAAGCCGACGCGAAGAGGGCCGAGCGCGAAAACGATACGTGGCTGGTGGATATCAGGAATCGCGTTGCCAGCCTCAATTCGGCTTCTAATGCTGACGCCCTTGCGAAGACGATCGCAAAGGGGTTCCCGCACCCGGGAAACGCCAGCGTAACTCAACTTGAGACGCTGAACAGGATCCGCGAAGAACTGGAAGGCAAACGTGTGAACTTCGCCCGAAGCGAATTTGTTGACAGCTACCGCCGTGCCATGAATCGGAACGACTTACAGGAGGCCAGCCGTATCCTCGCGTCGCAGATGCCCCGGGACAGGCAGTGGCAGGAGCTGGCCAGCGGGTTTCCGGACGAGGTCTTCTCGCAAGCCGACAATGAGGTCAGGAGCAAACTATCCAGTCGCCAATTCGACGAGGCGCGGTCATGGCTTCAGAGGGCTTCGGGTGCCGTCAAGCAGATCGAGTCCGTGTCGCGGGCGGAGTTTCCCCAAATCGCCGAAAAGGCGCTCAAGGCGATCCGCGATCTCAATGCCAAAAACGGGGAGGTTGACGAGGCGCACGATCGGTTCGAATACGGGAGAGTCCAGGAAAACAGATCAAAACAGGCATGCGAGCAGTACCTTCGCCATGCTCCTCTCAAGACGATGAGCCGCGAGGTAGAAGCTTACCGGACATACCTCGCACAGCTGGAGTTGCCGCTGGACGTGCGCGTGGAGGTTAGAGTTTTCTGGGACAAGAGCTACAGGCCGGACAGGATAACAGGAGAAGGCGAGAACTTCGTGACAGTGTCGATCGACGGGACTGTTGTTTTCAGAAATCAGGAAGAGGTGGTCGAAGACAGGGGCAACTGGAGCAGTGTGGGGCGCTTTGATCTGACCGGCAAACGGAAAGACCAGCGGTTGAGGATAGACGTGGTCATTGAGGAAAACGACTCGCCGTTCAATCCGGACGACGGCGGCTCGGGGGGGCAGAACTGTACCTTGGAGCAACTTGAAAGAGGCATTGAGATACCGCTGCGCCCGAAGGATGGCGGTTTTGAGAACCGCGCGAGGCTAAGTATTGTCGGCGGCTGGCCGGAGCAGCCGCCTCTGCCGTCATGGCACAGGTAGATGACCTGATTGTCTTTGGACTTACGCCCCGAGCGGGCAAGCGACACCACGTGTACATGGTGCCGGCCGGAGATGCGCGCAGATCGCGCAGATTGCGCAGATTGCGCATAGAGAATATTGCCGGACATGTCTGCAAAACCCTGGACACGGCGAAGGAGGGGGTGGTAAGCGCCCGCGGCTTCGTGGTTGCCTGGCGGGAGGTTCGGCAGGATAACACCGGGCGGGTCGGCCGGGAATGGCTGTGCGTCGCAACTTCGTCGGATGGGTGCAGATTGCAGGCGACGGAGAAAGGCGAAAAATGGCTCAAGGGCAAGCTGGAAGAACTCGGCAAGATCGTGGAAAATCGCGGATGGGGCGACTCCGGCCCGCTTTTCGAGGAGATAAAGGAACTAAGCGAGTGGGAATCGGAGGTACGCGACAAAAGAGATCTGTTCACCTGTGTTCCAGAACGCGATGAGATGGTTGCAGCGAATGCTCCCGCGCAGCTGCCTGATTTGACCGGCTGGCTCCCCCGGGCGGCGGCGCGGCTGTGGCGCATGCTGTCGCGCGTCTGGAACGGCGCGGTCCGGCATCTCAAGGTGATTATGATTATCGCCTGTGTCAGCGTGTTACTGCTGGTAGTTGCGATCGCCTTCCATATAAGATGTAACGGGCACAGTTCGGCTCGGCCTGCCGAGGAGGGTGCTGTTCTGCGGGCGCTTGCCGATGCCATAGGGGTGGACGCCGGACGCGGCGATGTCGAGCAGGCGATTGAGGACAGGCTGAATCAGCT
>Ga0078972_1000160_pt2 | contig 94237 bp, 83 predicted proteins | sample YelNatPaOPGAMG01_FD_67568 | JGI IMG/M metagenome (GOLD analysis project Ga0078972, IMG submission 67568) | Hot spring thermophilic microbial communities from Obsidian Pool, Yellowstone National Park, USA - OP-RAMG-01 (SPADES assembly) (version 2) | ecosystem: Environmental > Aquatic > Thermal... | reverse complement strand
ACCTGATTTTTCGGACACCCTAAGCTTATAAGATTAAAACTGAAAGGCATTTATTCTTAATTAGATTTAGTTTTTATATTGACAAATGACTTTAAAGTCATTATAATTGGTTTTTAAATTAGATTAAATAAACATGTTTATATTTTATTTATATTTTATTTACAATATGCATATATAATATAATATAAAATGACCGTTAAAGCCAGCGGAAAAATAAACAATATGCCTAAAAAAAATATATATCCTTATATTTCCGCATTATTAATTTTCGCAGCTGTAATTTTAGGGTTTAATAATTATTCTTTTGCAAAATCAGGTGCGGCAGTATTAAATATTAATGCCGACGGATATAAAACAGCCGGATTAAACAACAAACCTGTCAAAGAGATAACTTTAAAGGATGCTCTGCGCCTTGCGCTAAAATTTTATCCGGGGATATTAACATCTAAATATTCTTATATCTCGACAATTTACACCAAAAATCAGACTCTTTCGCAATATTTTCCCCAGATCTCGGGAACCGCCGGATTTTCCAGAAATTCGTTTATGGACGTGAACCAGAACGGCGTGCTTTCAGGCAGCGGGCAAATAGTAACCGGTCCGGGCATAAACTATTCTTTAAACAACTATTCGGCTGTTTTAAACGCTTCTTATATGCTGTATTCTTTCGGCTCGCGCTATTACAATTATCTTAACGCAAAATATCTTATGAAAAGTTCAAAGGCCGGTTTCAGCTATACCGTAAACAGCGACCTTTACAGCGTAATTCTCAATTTTGCCCAATATTTTGCGGATAAGGAATTAATGCAGGCTGACAAAGAAAATTTAAAAAACGATGAAATCCAGTATAAAGCGGCGGCGGCGTTTTACAAGGTCGGAACTGGAGACCTCTTAGACGCCGAAACGGCAAAAGCGACGCTCGAAACGGCAAAAGCAGCATATATCAATTCGGCATTTAACGTAAAAATAGCAAGGCTTGCGCTTTTAAATTCAATCGGGCTTGAGCCTTCAAAAAGATACCATTTTGTCAATACTCTAAAATTCAAGCCTTTTAATAATAAACTTAAAGACCTTATGAAAACGGCATTGAAATATAATCCTCAGCTGAAACAGGCTATTTATACGGTGAAAGCATCAAAGGCGTCCGTTAAGGAAGCCGTCAGCGGTTATCTTCCGACATTTAACGCTAATTTTTCATATACCGGAGAAAATTCCTCATTTCCTTTAAACAGAAATTACTCCGCCGGTATTTCCGTTTCCATACCTATATTTAACGGATTTTTAACTCAAAATAAAATAGATTATTCAAAAGCGGTGTTAAACAGCAATATCTGGAATAAACGGCTTACCATGGACAACCTTGTTTATACGGTCTCCGGCGATTATTACGCCGTCAAGAACCAATATTTGACCGTGAAAGCTTTAAAATCGTCGTTGGAGGCTTCCAGGCTTGCATATACGCTCGCATTAAAAAGTTATGAGGTAGGCGTCGGCTCGATGGTTCAGCTGGTAACGGCAAACGCGCAGTATATTTCTGCGGAAACAAGTTATATAAACGGGGAATATACGTATTTTTATCTTAAAGCCAAACTGTATTCCGACCTCGGTTTAATGGTAGAACACTATGTCAATATAAAATAAATTAAAATATTGTTATTTAAAGGACAGATAAAAATGCTGAAAAATAAAAAAATTATTATAACGGCTTTAATTCTTCTGATTTTAATATTTACTGCCGGATATTTTATAATAAAATCGAGAACTAAGAAGCCGTCTTACGAGCTTTATGAGGTAAAGCCCATAACCATACAAAAATATATTGCCACTACCGGAACCGTAAACCCTCACACCGTAATAAATGTCGGCGCCCAGGTATCAGGAATATTTTCCAAGCTTTACGTATGGTATAATTCTGTCGTAAAAAAAGGCCAGCTCCTTGCGGAGATAGACCCTGCTCCTTTTATTCAAAAGGTTGACCAGGACAAGGCTAATATCGCTTCAGCGGAAGCAAACGTTATGAAGCAGAAAGCTCTTTTAGCATATGACAGACTTACTTATATAAGAGATAAAAAACTATGGAAAGAAAACCTTATAGCGCATGCAACGGAACAAAACGCGTCCAGCGTTTACCTTCAGGACATCGCTCAGCTTAAATATTTAAAAGATGCGGTAAATGCGGATAAAGCCCAGCTTGCGCAGGATGAAACCAACCTGTCTTATACAAAGATATACTCGCCGGTAAACGGGATTGTAATCAACGTAAACGTCGTCGTCGGACAGACCGTCGCTTCAAGTTTTCAAACACCAAGCCTTTTCACTATAGGTGAAAATATTAATAAAATGGAAGTGGACACTACTACCAACGAATCAGACCTCGGCGGCATAAAAAAGGGCGATAAAGCTTCATTCACCGTATATGCTTATCCGGATAAAATTATATGGGGATATGTCCATAACATAAGAATAAACCCCACAACGGTTTCAGGGGTAGTAAGCTATAATGTCACAATATACTTCGATAATAAAAACGGACTGATACTTCCCGGCATGACGGCAATTGCCAAAATCTACGTTTCAAAAAAAGAAGGCGTCCTCGGCGTGCCGAATTCCGCCTTAAGGTTTATTCCCCCCAGCGAAAACAAGGATGTTACGGATAATTTATCTAAAAAATTAAAAACCGGCGAAGGGGTTGTATGGATATTAAAAAACAAAACTCCGGAACCCGTAATTGTAAAATTAGGCATAAACAACGACGAATATACGGAGGTTATCTCCAACGATATTAAAGCCGGAACTGAAGTGATAACCGGTTTAAAATCGGGCGCCCAAACTGCGGGAACTCCCGGAAGAAAACTGTTCTTCTGATTTTTATTTATATAAATCTTATATAAAACTTTATGGATAACCTCAATATACCGCTTATAAGACTGGAAAATATAGGCATGGTCTATAAAATCGGGGATATTTCTTACGAAGTGCTGAAGGGAATAAATCTTGTCATCGAAAACGGCGAATTTGTTTCTATAATGGGAGCATCGGGTTCAGGTAAATCCACCCTTATGAATATACTCGGGTGCCTCGATAAACCCACATCCGGCAGCTATTTTCTCGAAGGCAAAGATGTTTCCGGTTTGACGTCGGATGAGCTTGCAGAAATACGGAATAAAAAAATAGGTTTTGTTTTTCAGGGATTCAACCTCATACAAAGGCTTTCTATCATAGAAAATGTTATGCTGCCGCTTTATTATTCGGGAATACATTCCAAAGATGCGGCGGAAATTGCAATGGAAGCGTTAAGGCTCGTAAGTCTTTCGGAAAAAGAAAACAAATTTCCCAACCAGATATCCGGCGGAGAACAGCAGAGGGTCGCCATAGCAAGAGCGATAGTTAACGATGCGCCTATAATTATGGCGGATGAACCGACGGGAAACCTTGATTCCGTCAGAGGGGCAGACGTTATGAATTTTTTCGAAAAGATAAATGCGGAAAGGGGCGCCACTATTATTCTGGTGACGCATGACAGGCACATAGCCGATTACGGAAAAAGGCTCATTACGGTTAAAGACGGAGTAATTATATCTTCGGATAAAAAATAAAAACATACATATGAAACAAAAACGCGTAAAATTTGCATTTTTTTTAGATTTGGAGTCTGCCTATAAGACTCTGCTAAGAAACAAAATAAGGTCTTTTTTAACCATACTCGGAATTATTATCGGCGTGGGTTCGGTTATAGCAACCGTAAGCATAGGACAGGGGGCTTCGGAAGCAATTCAGAACTCTATTAATTCGATGGGGTCTAACCTGTTAATCGTACTTCCGGGCTCTTCTTCTCTCGGCGGGATACACAGCGGATTCGGAGTACTGCCGACATTGACGCTTAACGATGTTTACGCTATAAGAAAACTTCCCGCGGTAAAAACCGATTCGGGAATGTTAGGCATGCCTCAACAGGTTATATGGCGGGGCAATAACTGGTCAACGTTAGTTAACGGCGCAAACTCTTCATTTACGGTAATCAGGGACTGGCCGGTAGCAAAAGGAACATTTTTTAGTCCTGAGCAGGTAAAGTCTGCGGCAAACGTAGCCGTCATAGGCAATACTGCCGCTACCGAGCTTTTCGGGCTAATAGACCCTATTGGACACATAATACTTATTCACAATGTTCCGTTTACGGTAATAGGGCTCTTATCGGTTAAAGGATTTAACGCATTCGGGCAGGACCAGGACGACACCGTTGTCATACCGATAACCACTATGATGCAAAAAATTGCGGGGACGACGTGGGTGCATGCCATAGCCGTATCCTCGAAATCCAATAAAGACACTTTAAGGGCACAGTCGGAAATTACGGCTCTGCTAAGACAGAGACACCGAATTCCTCTGCATAAACCGGATGATTTTTTTGTCCGCAACCTTGCCGAACTTGCTGAAACTGCAAACTCAAGCGCAAATACCTTTACTATTCTTCTGGCGAGCATAGCCGCCGTTTCCCTGCTTGTAGGCGGAATAGGCATAATGAATATAATGCTTGTTTCCGTTACGGAAAGAACAAAAGAGATAGGCATAAGAATGGCTATAGGCGCCAAAAAATCCGACATTCTTAAACAGTTTCTCATAGAATCTTCGGTGCTCAGCCTTTTCGGAGGAATATTGGGCATAGGTTTCGGTTTCGGCATTTCAAGCGCTATAACGGCTTTTTCCCCGCTTAAAACCATAGTTACAACCGAACCCATAATAATATCTTTAGCCTTTTCTCTGTGCGTAGGAATATTCTTCGGCTTTTATCCGGCATTTAAGGCCTCCAGAATGAATCCCGTAGAAGCCCTCAGGTATGAATAATATTACAGTTTTGCGTGGCAGAGCATCTTCTGCGCCCAAAATTAAATGAGCAAAGGATTTATGTCGATAGAAAATATGTTTTTGCCTTCTTTATAGCCGTATATTATTTCAACATTGTGCTTTTGCAATATTTGTTTTGTTATATATAAGCCTAATCCGAAACCGTCTTTATTTTTTAAGGATTGGTCTTTGGAAAAAGGCTCAAAAATTTGTTCATCCGTCATTAAAGGCTTTGGTCCTTTATTAACAAAAGACAATACGCCTTTTTCAATCTTAACGCTTACTTTCTTATCGTCGCTAAATTTAATTCCGTTATCGAGCAGGTTCTTGAGCGCAATAATAAGCATCTCCGAATCTGCCCTAATCATATAATCTTTGTCTGATGTTAAATCTATTTGAGAATATAAATTATCTGTAAAAAGAAGCGCTTCGGCTTTACTTATTATATCGTCTAAACTGCACGGAACCATATTAAGATTTACTCCGGCAATCGCTATTTTTTCCGCCGTAAAAAGCTCATTTATCAGCAACTCAAGTCTTGCAAATATATTTGAAAATATTATTTTCTTATCGGCTTTTTCGTTTTCTAACAGCTCAAGCGCTATCTTTCCCTTAGTAATAGGGGTTTTAAGTTCATGGGCAATATTTCTTATAAACCAAACTCTTGAATTTAAATTTTTTTTAATATTATGCACCGCCCCATTAAGTTCTCTCGCTATGTATCCTATTTCGTCTTTCCTTTCGGCATATTCACTTAAATCGATATTCATATTACCTTTTTTAAATTCTTCCATTTTTTCCCTGAATTTACTTAATGGATGTATAGACCTGTAAATGCCTATATATAAAAAAGCAAGAATAAGATTTATTCCCGCCCAGACAAAAAACAGAATTTTCTGCTCATTACCGCTTCCCTTTCCTTTTACTAAAATATTTCCGCTTTTTGATTTCAGATATATATATTCGCCGCCGTTAAACTTTAATAATTCTATATAATACTGCAATCTCGGCATTTCTTTTTTAAAGATTAACCTGCCGTTTTTTAAAATCATTTTCTCGGTTTTCCGGCTCTCGACCGGAGTAATACCGTTTGATTTATTTTCCAGTATCGTGCCTGTCTTTGCGAGAAACACGGTCTGCCTTATAAAATGAAACATTTCGGTACGGTTTATTATTCTGCGGACTAAAATAAAAAATAACAGCAGTATCGTGAAGCTTATAATAAAAACAATATTTATTTTAAATAAAACCGAATGCCTATTCATCAAATTTGTATCCGAAGCCTCTAATGGATTTTATGTATTTTGGATTTTTAGGGTCGTCGGAAATTTTTTTTCTTAATCTTCCTATTATAACATCAACGCTTCTGTCTATACTTTCCAGATTCATAGTTTTTGAATTTTCAAGAATAAAATCCCTCGATATAACTCTGCCCTTATTTTTAAACAGCATAGAGAAAAGCTCGTATTCGGCGGACGTCAGCTCTAAAACGACTCCGTATTTTTTAACGGTCATACCTGTTTCGTCTATATCGAAAACTTTGAGGGCGGCTCCCGCCTCTTTTTTATTTTTCCTTCTTATAACGGACCTTATTCTTGCCACAAGCTCCCGAGGATTATAAGGCTTTGCGACATAATCGTCGGCGCCGAGCTCTAATCCTGAAACTATATCGGAGTCGTCATTTCTTGCCGAAGATATTATTATGGGTATTCCGGACATAGCGGAAACTGTTTTGCAAACCTCTATGCCGTCCGTATCCGGCAGCGTCAGGTCTAATATAAGAATATCGAAATCATTTTTTTTAAGCGATTCTATTCCGGTCGCCGCATCATTAAAATTCAAGACTTCCATATTAAATTTGGACAGATATTCTTTGAGAAGAGAGGCTATTTCCTCATCGTCTTCTATCATTATTATTTTTATCATCGGCATAATAAAATTTTTTAATTAAAAAATCTTCTTTTAAAAAGAAGCCGCGGTTACCCGCGGCTTCTAAAATGCAGACGGTTTTACATTCCAGCGGCAAGCCGTAAAAAATCAGGTTGTGCTTATTTGCCGCTGTACCAGCTCCAGTCGCCTTTTTTAATCTTTAAAATTATAAGAAACTCTTTCCTCTGTTTAGGCGTCAATACATTATAGAAATTTTCCATTCTCGACGCTCTCATTCTAACTATTAATTTAATATTTGCCAACGCTGTAGATTCAAAAACAGCTTTATTAAAAGAACCGTTCTCGGTAGCCGCAAGCATTGGAGATTTCATCATTTCATGAATTTTAATCATTTTTTTGAAATTTTTGCGGTTTAACATCCTTAATTTTCTCATCTGGAATTTAGTAAGATGCAGTTCTTTTGCTATTTTAAAAAATTTGCCGTATTTCATGGGCATACAGCGGTTCATTTTTTTGTGCATTCCGTGCATTCCGTTAAATCCGTAAGATAACCGGCTAAATGACAAAAAAGATAAAACTAACGCAAAAAAAACGAAAAGCTTAATAAATTTTGATTTTGCTTTCATTTTAAGTCTCCTTAATAAAAATTAATTTTAATAACAATAAACAGCAAGCTGTACATAATAATAAAACAGCCCTATGCATCATATTTATATTATATACCGCTTTATATAATAATTATAACCATTATAACCATATTTTTTAAATAAATTATAAACTGCGTATTAACATAAAAAAAATAAAAATATTTTGAGGAATTCCTCCGGCTTTTAAATTATTCGTATTTCTGTTATATTATATTATTAAGATGTTCAAAACATTAAAAGAAAACATAAACTCGGTTTACGAAAGAGATCCTGCTGCAAGAAACGCGCTGGAAGTTTTGCTGTGCTATCCGGGGCTTCATGCGGTATATTTTCACAAAATTTCGCATTTTTTGTGGAAGCATAAGTGCAGGCTTGCGGCAAGATTAGTTTCACAGTTTGCGAGATTTGTTACGGGCATTGAGATTCATCCGGGGGCAAAAATAGGAAAAAGGTTTTTTATAGACCACGGTATGGGAGTAGTAATAGGCGAAACCGCCGAAATAGGCGACGACGTTACTATTTATCACGGCGTTACCCTTGGAGGAACAAGCTGGAAAAAAGAAAAAAGGCATCCTACTATAGGAGACAGAGTTATAATAGGAACCGGAGCAAAAATACTTGGGCCCTTGACGATAGAACACGATTCTAAAATAGGCGCAAATTCCGTAGTGGTAAATGCCGTTCCCGCCCATTCAACCGTAGTCGGAATACCCGCAAAATCCGCAAAAAGGGACGAGTCCGAGGTTCACGACAACATAGACCTTGAACACAACAGGTTATTCGACCCCGCTTTTTACGAGATTTCTCTTTTAAAGTCGAAAATATCTGAGCTCGAAAATAGAATTCTGGAAATTGAATCCGGTCAAAATTCTGGTAAAAATAATAAATAAATTATAGAAATTCACATAAATAAAATATGAAACTTTCTTCTAAAGGACAATATGCCGTAAGGGCATTATATGCTGAATATTAAAAGAGTTTAGAGGAACCGTATGATGAAGACTGTATTAGAATATTGGAGTACAGACGACGCAACAAATTATTTTTGATTATTCCTCGTAGACTGTAACACGTCGAAAAGTTTATCGTTAAATTTATTCATTATATCCACTTTATCAGAAAGAGCTGATATTTTTATATCCATTTTCTCTTCATTATCCTCTATCTTGTCTTCAAGACGTTTAATGTCAGATTTGAGCTCTTTTTCTAAACTTGATATATCGGATTTAAGCTCGGTGCGGACGCCGTCTATCTTGTCTTCAAGACGTTTAATGTCAGATTTGAGCTCTTTTTCTAAACTTGATATATCGGATTTAAGCTCGGTGCGGACGCCGTCTATCTTAAGGTCAAGATTAGCGATATCGGATTTAAGCTCGGTGCGGACGCCGTCTATCTTAAGGTCAAGATTAGCGATATCGGATTTAAGCTCGGTGCGGACGGAAGTTATCCTTTCGTCTAAAATATCTACTTTAGATATAAGCTTTTGTAAATCAGGCACTATAAGCTCTTGTATTACTTTTCTAATAGCATTCTCTTTAGCGCTTTCGGCAGACATTGTTAACTCCATGAAATAAATTTTATTTTATTATGTTTTATTATATAATGAGCCGCTTATTTTTTAAGACAAATTATTTTTGATTATTCCTCGTAGACTGTAACACGTCGAAAAGTTTATCGTTAAATTTATTCATTATATCCACTTTATCAGAAAGAGCGGATATTTTTATATCCATTTTCTCTTCATTATCCTCTATCTTGTCTTCAAGACGTTTAATGTCAGATTTAAGCTCTTTTTCTAAACTTGATATATCGGATTTAAGCTCGGTGCGGACGGAAGTTATCCTTTCGTCTAAAATATCTACTTTAGATATAAGCTTTTGTAAATCAGGCACTATAAGCTCTTGTATTACTTTTCGAATAGCATTCTCTTTAGCGCTTTCGGCAGACATTGTTAACTCCATTAAATAAATTTTATTTTATTATGTTTTATTATACCACCTTTAAATATTTTTTTAAATTTTTACCACAATAAAAATTAATTTTAATAGCAATAAACAGCAAGCTGTACATCATAATAATAAAACAGCCCATAAATTATAAACTGCGTATTAACATAAAAAAAATAAAAATATTTTTGAGGAATTCCCTAATCCCGATTTAGAAATACATACTATACAAAAAAAATAATAAAAAACCCATTATAGTTTATATGTTTGCGTGATATAATATATCACATATCCTTTCACCAAAAAGAATATAAATTTCTAAATCGGGATTTGGGTTAGTATTAAATATTTAAAAATTTATAGTTTGATTGTATAATTTACAAGTTAAATAAATTAATAAATTTAAATCAATATATCAACATAACTTAAACATACTGCTGAGATAAGATAAAAAAGATAAAATATATATATTATGCCGGGAAATAAAGTTCTGCTTATTTCGATAGACAACCTCAGATACGACTGCGTAAGCTACGCGAAAGAAAAGCCGCATCTGAAGCAGTTTTACCTTGAGAACCTCGTAGATACGCCGACCATAGACGAAATCGCTTACGGCTCGTCCGTTTTTACAAACTGTTTTTCGACGTCATCCTATACGACTTCCGCTCATGCCTCGCTGTTCACCGGATTATTACAGCCTAAGCACGGATTAAGGCCGTTTTTTTATAAAAAAATAAAAAACGGCTGCACAACGCTTGCCGAAATTTATAAAAAAAACGGCTATAAGACCGTATTGTATTCAGACGTAATAGAATTATTTCAGCCGCTTGTGCTAACGAAAGGATTTGATTATGTTTACGCGGGCGATATAAACGAATTGTTTAAAGGGCTTTCGGCTTTCGGCAAAGACGAAAAGGTATTCTGTTTCGTCCATCTGTTCGACGCCCACGAACCGTATATTTATTCCCAGAACTATAACGAAAAAGGCTATAACGACGACTATTACGCTTTTATGAATAAAATGTCGTTATTATACAAAATTCCCGTTGTAAGCAACGACCCTTTTACCCTATGGAACAATTTTTCCGGCAAAGTAAACTACGGCGTCCATGTTATGCTTCCGCCATATATTTACGGAATCAATAAATTCGACAAAGGGCGCTTCAGGCTCATTTATAATTTGCTTAAAGGTCTCGGTTACTTTAACGAAGACAACATATACTCAATATTTGCCGACCACGGAGAAGGAAGGATAGCGCTATTCGATATGCCGGTTTTCGGTCACATGGGAGAGCTGTTCGACGAAGTAATCCATATTCCTCTTATGCTGCACGCCCCTCAGGCAGAAAACAAAACTTACGATAAACTGGTTTCTATAACAGATATATTTCCGACCCTGCTGTCGTTGTCGGGCTTGGACCCCGTCGCCGGCACAGGTGAAGCAGCAGGCAACGCCGTAGGCGAAAGTAATGGCGCAGGCGGAGTTGAAGGCGCAGGCGGATCATATTCAGACGGGCAGTCACTGTTCGGCGAAACGGAAAGGGAATACTGCTATTCGGAATTTTGTACCCAGAATATGTATAACGAAATAATGCAGTTCGGCTCGGCGGTTTACGACAGGAATAAAAACGGGGCGTCTTTAAAAGACAGATATTTCCTGTCGCAGAGAGCTATAAGGACCAAAGATAAAAAATATATTTTTATGCCGGATAACATTTCGCTGTCCGAAGGCAAGAAAATAGTAGAAAACGTAAACCTGTCCGACGAAGACTTCATTATCGAAATGTTTAATTCGGTAATGAGGAAAAGAATAAGCAAACCGGAATATCTGTATTTATTAAATACCCTTAAATCCAAGCAGACTACGAGGGCTAATATTTATCACAATATGGTTTCTTCCGAAATTTACAACAGGCCGCGCAATTTCTATTTCGACCTTTTAAGCGACCCGTTTGAAGAAACGCCCGTAATATTAAACACGGCGCTGGCAGATTCGGTTAAGTATATCGAAATTTTAAATAAAATAGAAAGCGGAGCGGTTATTTCCGAAAACCTGTTTGACGATAACAATGCAGACAGCAAAGGAAAGGCTAAAATAATATTCACCCAGCCGGAATCAGGCGAAAACACGGAAAGCGCCGCATCGGAACTCTTAAGCCAAAAAACCTCTTTGAGCATAGAAATCATTAAAGAAGCATATGACAGGTTCGGGGATAAAATAGGGATAGCATTCACGGGCGGCAAGGATTCATCTGTTTTATTGGACCTGACCAGAAGGGCGTTTGACGGAAAAATTCCGTTTAAAGTCATAACCATAGACACATCCGCCGAATTTCCCGAAATTAAAGAATTTATCGAAAAATTAAAGCAGAGCTGGGGGTTCGACCTCCTGACTTATTCCAATACCGAAGCCCTGAAGCAGAATTATCCGATAGCCAAAGACAAAGCGGACTGCTGTAACACGCTTAAAACTATTCCGTTAAAAGCATCCATTAAAGACCTGCATCTTAAAGCTATGTTTACGGGTATAAGAAAAGACGAAAACGAAGCCCGCGCAAACGAGGTTTATTTTTCTAAAAGAAAAGACCCGCACCATTTCAGAGTTCATCCGCTCCTTCATTTTACCGAGTCGGATATCTGGAGCTATATAAAACTCAACAACCTTTCTTACTGCCCGCTCTACGAACAGGGCTACCGGTCTATCGACTGCGCCCCCTGCACCCAAAAAACCGCAATGAACAAAGATATTGCCGAGCGTTCGGGACGTTCGCAGGACAAAGAAGCGGCTATGGATAAACTGAGGAAGCTCGGATATTTTTAAATAGGGACAGCTACCGTCTAAAATATGCATATTCTATTGACAGGCGCCTCCGGATTCGTCGGCTCTTATGCCAATCAAGCCTTATCCCGTAACCATATCTGCACTCCGTTAGCCGACGAAAACGGCGCAATTGATTTACCCTAATCCCGATTTAGAAATACATACTATACAAAAAAATAATAAAAAACCCCTTATAGTTTATATGTTTGCGTGATATAATATATCACATATCCTTTCACCAAAAAGAATATAAATTTCTAAATCGGGATTTGGGATATAATAATATATAATAAGCCGCTTATTTTTTAAGACAAATTATTTTTGATTATTCCTCGTAGACTGTAACACGTCGAAAAGTTTATCGTTAAATTTATTCATTATATCCACTTTATCAGAAAGAGCGGATATTTTTATATCCATTTTCTCTTCATTATCCTCTATCTTGTCTTCAAGACGTTTAATGTCAGATTTAAGCTCTTTTTCTAAACTTGATATATCGGATTTAAGCTCGGTGCGGACGGAAGTTATCCTTTCGTCTAAAATATCTACTTTAGATATAAGCTTTTGTAAATCAGGCACTATAAGCTCTTGTATTACTTTTCGAATAGCGTTCTCTTTAGCGCTTTCGGCAGACATTGTTAACTCCATTAAATAAATTTTATTTTATTATGTTTTATTATACCACCTTTAAATATTTTTTTAAATTTTTACCACAAATTAATTTTAATAGCAATAAACAGCAAGCTGTACATCATAATAATAAAACAGCCCATAAATTATAAACTGCGTATTAACATAAAAAAATAAAAATATTTTTGAGGAATTCCTCCGGCTTTTAAATTATTCGTATTTCTGTTATATTATATTATTAAGATGTTCAAAACATTAAAAGAAAACATAAACTCGGTTTACGAAAGAGATCCTGCTGCAAGAAACGCGAAAAATAATAAATAAATTATAGAAATTCACATAAATAAAATATGAAACTTTCTTCTAAAGGACAATATGCCGTAAGGGCATTAATCGATTTATCGTATAATTCCGGCGATAACTCCGTCCCTATAAGTTTAAAAGATATAGCGGCGAGAGAATCTATATCTATACATTATCTTGAACAGATATTTTTCATTTTAAAAAAAGCCGGGATAGTCAGAAGTCTGAGAGGACCTAACGGAGGCTATCTCCTTAATAAAAAAGCGTCAGAAATATTTATAGGAGATATAATCGCTTCGGTAGAGCCTATCGAAATCATCAGCTGTATAAGCAAGGCTAAAAACAAAAAGGAATGCGGCAGAAAATCGGTATGCCTCGCTTTCGATATGTGGAATTCAATCTCCAACAAAATTATAGAGTTTCTAAATTCTATTACTATAGAAGATGTGATAAACGAATACAAGCAAAAACAGAAGCGCCAGATGCCGAAAAAAACAGCCCCGGCAGGCGCAAAAAATTGCTGAAATTTAACTAATGCAGTAACTGATACAGTAACTGTTGCAGAATTTATATGCCGAGAATCTATTTAGACTATAATGCGACTACGCCTTTAGATCCTTTAGTTTTTGAAGAAGTAGCCGATGCCTTAAAAAATTATTACGGAAACCCCTCATCCGTTTACGAAGAAGGAAGAGCCGCAAGAATTTTAATTGAGGATTCGAGAGAATTTATTAAATCTTTTCTGGAAGCAGACAGTTCCGGCGAAATAATTTTTACCGCATCTGGTTCGGAATCGATTAATCTTGCCATAACCGGTTCCGTCCTTGCTTATATGCGTACAAATAAAAATAAGATTCCACATATAATAACGTCTAAAGTCGAACATCCCGCCGTCCTCAATACTTTTAAATTTTTAGAAACGCAGGGGGTTGAAACTGCTTATATCGGCGTAAACGAATTTGGAGGATTGCTCTTGGAAGACCTGCTTTACTCTATAAAGGAAAATACCGTCCTCATATCTATTATGGGTGCAAATAATGAAACCGGTACGATATTTCCCTTAAAGCAGATATATGATGAAGTCAAAAGGGTCAAGGAAGATGTGCTTTTTCACAGCGACTTAGTCCAGCTTATCGGAAAAAGCCATTTCAGCCTAAAAGACGTTCCTTTAGATTTATGCAGTTTTTCGGGACATAAGTTTTATGCGCTGAAGGGTTGCGGAGCTTTATACGTGAAAAAAGGGACAAACATAGACCCCGTAATACACGGCGGACATCAGGAGCGCGGACTAAGGGCAGGGACGGAAAATATAGGCGGCATAGTTTCAATGGCAAAAGCCTTAAATATTATAAAAAACGTTATGAGCGAAGAATTAAACAGAATAAATAATCTCGGGGGTATTTTTTTAGATAAACTTTTTTACGGCATAGAAGGCATAAGGCTTAACGGTCATCCGGTGAACAGGCTTAAAAATACTATTAACGTATCTTTCGACGGAGTAAAATCGGAAACCCTGCTTTTTAATTTAGACCTTTACGGAATCAGCGCCTCCGCCGGTTCGGCATGCAACGCCGGCGCAGTTTCCTTGTCCCACGTTTTAAAGGCTCACGGATATGATGCCAAAAGAATAGAATCGGCTATAAGATTCAGCATAGGCAGGTTCACTAAAGAGGACGATATAGATTATGCGGTCAGCGCTATTAAAAAGGGAGTATTAAAATTAAGGGCGAATTCCGTATAAAAAAATAAACTGCCGATAATTAATATGCTTATAAAATCTAACAAAACTGTGGCCGTGGCTATGTCAGGCGGCGTGGACAGTTCGGTCAGCGCCATAATTCTTAAAAACAGAGGATATTCCGTAATAGGCGTTTCCATGCATTTAATTTCTAAAGATATTAACGCTTCTGCAGGCTTAAAGACTTGCTGCAGCACGGAAGATATAATAGACGCAAAAAGGGTTTGCGTAAAAATAGGCATACCCCATTTCGTAATAAACCTTGAGAACGAATTTAAAACTGCGGTAATAGACCGTTTCGTCTCGGAATATCTCGGCGGAAAAACTCCAAACCCTTGCATCTTATGCAATTGCCTTATGAAGTTCGACCTGCTTCTTAAAAGAATAAAAGAACTGGGGGCGGTATCGCTTGCAACCGGACACTATGCCAGAATAACAAGGAATAAAGAAGGAAAATATTTTCTTTTGAAATCTAAAGATTTATCGAAAGACCAATCTTACGTTCTTTATAATTTAACGCAGGAAAATCTTAAAGAAATAATGTTTCCCGTGGGAAATTTAAACAAGACGCAAACCAGAAAAATTGCGGACGATGCCGGATTCGGCGGAATATCCGGCAAGAAAGACAGTGTAGAAATATGTTTCGTTCCCGATAAAGATTATTCCGGATTTATAAAAAAATTTTCCGAAAATCTTCCCGATGCTCAATTAAACAACTTAAATAAAGGGCTTATAAAAAATTTAAAAGGCGAAACAATCGGTGAACACAACGGTATTTTTAATTACACCGTAGGTCAGAGGAAAAAATTAGGCATTTCATCTAAAAGTCCTCTTTACGTCGTTAAAATTTCAGCCGAAGATAATGAAATAATCGTTGGAGATTTGGAAGACTGCTTATCGGATACATTAACGGTTAAAGATTTTAATTTTATAAATCCGGAAGACAAAAACAGATTAGATAAAATGACGACTGCCGCAAAAATAAGATATTCATCGCCCGGTTATAAGTGCAAAGCATCAGTTTCTCAAGACGGCTCCGTTAAAATCGTATTCGACGCCAAAGTTAAATTCATAACCCCCGGACAATCCGCCGTTTTATATTCAGGAAACAAAGTAATAGGCGGAGGAGTTATAGTGTGAAAAAAATAAATACCGATAATAAAAACATAATGCAGTTAATGCAGTTAAACGAAAACGATATCGAATTCTTAAGCGGCAAAGACGGTTCTTTAAACTGCGCGGTAATATCTTCGGGCTGTAAACTGAACCAGTTCGAATCCTCGCAGTTTGAAGAGATATTTAAACGGATGAATATTAACGTCATAGAACCTGACTTGACGCTTAAAAACAGCGCAGGCGGCTACGGCGGCAATATTGACCTTTTTTTAGTCAACACATGCACCGTTACTGAAAAAGCCGATACTGAAACGGATAAAATAATTAGAAAAATAAGAAAAAAGTATCCGCATAGCCGCCTTTTATTAACAGGCTGTTCTGCACAGCTTAATAAAAAAAAGTTTTCAGAAATACCCGGCATAAAAGTGATGGACAATATTGAAAAAACCGAAGTTTTAAAAATATCATCGCAAAGATTTCCGAATATCGCCCTGAATCAAAAAAGAACGAGACCTTATTTAAAAATACAGGAGGGATGCGATTTGGAATGTTCATATTGCATAATCCCCAAAGCAAGACCGGTAAAATGGTCTATGGATATAAAAAGCGTTTTAAATTCTATAGAAGAACTCGGCAGGCTTGGATACAAAGAGGTTATTTTGACGGGCGTTAATATAGGTTCATATAACGATAAAAATTCTAATATAAAGCTCAAAAGTTTGCTTGCATCGATTGAAGAACTGAAAAATGACGTCAGAATCAGGCTGAGTTCCATCGACCCCGTATATATAGACGACGATATGATAAAAATATTTTCGCTTTCCAAGAAAATCAGAAATCATTTTCATATTCCTCTTCAAAGCGCTTCCGATAAAATACTTAAATCTATGAACAGGAACTACTCTTTTAAAGATTATGCGTCTATTGCCGAAAAAATAACAGAAAAAATTAAAGATGCTTCAATAGGAACTGATATAATAAGCGGTTTTCCGGGTGAAACCGAAGCCGATTTTTCGGAAACCGTCGAAAACCTTAAGAAACTGACAATATACTATATTCACGCATTTTCTTATTCCGACAGACCGGGAACAAAGTCTTTTTCCTTAGGGCAAAAAATCGGCGAAACCGAAATAAAACGCAGAACCGGCATAATCAGAGAAATTTCTTCGCAAAAAAAAATAGAATTTCATCGGAGATTTCTCAATAAAACTTTAGAATTCCTCAGCCTGACAGACAATAAAGCGATAAGTTCCAATTATATAAAAGCTAAGATATGCGGCGATAAGCCGGTTCCTTCAGGAAAACTTTTTAAGGGAAATATAACCGGAACGCCGAACGTGACTGCCGATAATGATTCGGCTGCCGCGGCAAACGAGGTATATGTCGTAATAGAAAATTATATATAAAACTATTCTGAAATCATATAAATATGTTAGAATGTTTATAGCATCGGTCTTTAATGGATTATAATATCATAGAAAACATAGAAAAAAGAATAGGCTATTCGTTTAAAGATAAAACATTGCCGGATATCGCTTTTACGCATAAGTCTATAAATCAGGCAAAAAATTACGAGAGGCTCGAATTTCTTGGAGATGCGGTTATAGGAGCAATCGTAGCCGAGTACCTTTATTTGAATTTTAAGGATTTAAATGAGGGAGAACTTTCCAGATACAGAGCGGCGCTGGTTAGATTAGACACTTTATGCGGTATAGCCGAAAAACTTAATATTTCAGAATTTATTTTAAAAGAACGCGATAACGGGACGACGCATAAAGGCTCCAACGGTATAAACAAAAGAATAATAAGCAACGTTTATGAAGCTGTCATAGGAGCCGTGTTCTTAGACTCGTCTTATATAAAAGCGAAAGATGTCCTGCTGTCGCATATACATAAGTTTATCCCGGATATCCGCAAGACAATTTCGGAAAATACGGATTTCAAAACAAATCTTCAGGAGCTTGTCCAGAAAGAATCCGGCGCTACTCCCGAATACCGAACGGTTAAAAAAGAAGGTCCGGTGCATGATTCCGTTTTTACTATTTGCGTCAAAGTAAACGGAGAAATTTTAGGATACGGCACAGGGCGCTCTAAAAAAATTGCGGAACAGGAAGGCGCAAAAAAAGCGCTTAATAAATTATTGGAAAAAATAAATGCTCAAAAATAACGATTTTTTTGTACTGCTGATAGGCAGACCTAATGTTGGCAAATCAACCATATTTAATAAAATACTCGGAGAGGCAACCGCATTGTCTTCAAAAATAGCCGGAACCACGCTTGATTTGAATATTAAAAGAGTTTCTTTCGGCGGCGTTGATTTTCTTATTTCCGACAGCGGCGGATTTAACGTTTCTCCTGCAAACGAAACAGAAAAAAAAATAAAAGAAAAGGTCTTTGAATATTCCAAAAAAGCCGCAATAGTTTTATTCGTGGTTGATTTTAAAAGCGGATTTATACCTGAAGACAGGGAAATTTTCCTGCGTTTAATTAAAAACGAATCCAACATTGTCCTGATAATAAACAAGGTGGATTCGCCTAAAGACACGCAAAACGCAATAGCCGAATTTTCAGGAATGGGCATAAAAAAAATAGTTGCTGCAAGCGCCGAAAGCGGAACTGGAATTGACGATATTATCGAAGAAATAACAAACGAAATAAATTTAAAAAAGCCTGCTAAACCTTTAAAGAAAAACGAAGAAACCGGCTTTAAAATCGCTATCATAGGAAGACCTAACAGCGGCAAATCTACTTATATTAACTCTATTTTAAAGGAAGATCTGCTTTTTACGGATCAGAAACCCGGTACTACAAGGGATTCAATAGACACATACATCCGGTACAAAGGACACGACATAACCCTGATAGATACCGCAGGCATAAGAAAAAAATCCAGATTAGACGTAAACTCCTCCGCTTTTCAAAAACAGAGCATGGAACAGATAAAGAGAGCCGACGTCGTTATCGTCTTCATAGACGTAAATTCGGAAATATCGCATGAAGACCTTTCACTTTTAAAAAAAGTTACGTTAGACAAAAAACCTTTCATAATAGCTTTTACAAAGTGGGATTTAAAATTGGAAGATAAAAATTCGAAGGATGCCGATGCAGGAATTAATTTAAAAAAAGAACTCAAATTCAGGTTGAAAGAATTTCATGAAACTCCTTTCGTTTATATATCGTCCAAGATAAATAAAAATCTGTACAAGATATTAGATTCGGCTATAGAAATTTATCATTCAAAAGAAACAAAAATTAAAAAGAAAGACTTGAACAAATTTATAGAAGAAGCAAAAACTGACAATAATGCCGGAAGATTATTCAAATATATAACATACGGCGTTCAGAAAGAAGGAGAGGAAATCCCAACTTTTATACTGTTTACCGGCAATAAAGGAAAAATCTTTACAATGGCAGATATAAAATCTTTAAGAAACAGCTTAAAGGAAAGATTCGGGATAAAATCCAACGTGGAAGTTATAATAGAGTACAAAAAATATTAATTCGGCTATTTGGCATTTTTCGACAGCTCTTCTACTTTGGCTTCCAATTTCTGAATTTTTTTGGTCAGTTCTTCTATATCGTAGGTTGAAGCGAAATTCATTTCATCCAGTAAAATATCGGCTACTTTTTCCTTAATGGATTTAAATATAACGCCGGATTCGTATTTTACGGTTTCAATAATCTGGTCTGCCGCTTCCCTGCTTTCTTCATCCGATATATCGACGTAATCGTCTAGTTTCTCCTGTGCAAGAATAGAAAGACCTTTAAGCGCTTTAAGAACTAAATTTATATTATCCGACATCTTAACCTTCCCCTTATTTTATTATTTTATATTTTTTAGATTTCGTTCTGCCTGACTTTCGCCATTATACCCCTGAGAGACACATTATGCCTCGAAAAACCCATTTCGGCATAATCTCCGCCTAAGGCTATGCCTATCAGCTGAGGAAGATGCAGTATTGGCAGAGACAATTTTTTATTTATGCTTTTTGCCGCAACCGTTTGATAAGTATCGAGACTTAAATGGCATAGAGGACATGGAGTAACCATTACGTCCGCATTTTTTTCCTGGGCTTCAAAAATCGCATTTCCGGCTAAAGACGTAGAAGTAGCCTCGTTTACAAGTATCGTCTGAAAGCCGCAGCATTTTGTCCTGCGCCCGTAAGAAACGGGTTCGCCGCCTAACGCCTTTATCAGCTCTTCAAATCCTTGAGGGTTTTCCGGGTCGTCGAACTTGACAGCGCTGGAAGGTCTCAATATATGGCATCCGTAAAACGGAGCGATGTTAATTCCTTTGAGGCTTTTTACCGCTTTTTCTTTAAGTTTATCGAAGCCTATATCGTCTCTGACGGCATATAAAATATGTTTTACTTTAACTTTTCCGGAATATTTAAGCCCTATTTTAGCAAGATATTCATTGGTTTTTTCCAAAGACTCGGGGTTATTTATAAGTTCTTCGTTAACCTCGCTAAGTGTTAAAGTGCAGGTATTGCAAATCGTCATTATATCGAGTCCGTCTTTTTCGGCTAACGCAAGAGTTCTCCCGTTTATGAAAAGTTTTAAATTTTTATCGAATCCGTCGATTACGCCTCCTCCGCAACAGGAAGCTTCTGGCATAGGAATTAAATTTATACCTAATTTATCTGCTATAAATTTAGTTGCGTTATCCAGTTCTTTACCGCTTTCCTGAGCTACGCATCCAGGATAGTAAGCATAGGTAATCATTATTTTTCCTCCAGATCTAATTCTTTGTATGCAAGCCTTATATCGTCCATATCTTTTATCAGTTTAAGCCTTAGGGGAGGAATTTTTCCTTTTAGACCGGCGCCGAAAGCCATGGGCAAATCGTTAATAAGTCCAGATATTCCGCCGGAATCAAAGGCAACCTTTATCTCGTCAAGCCTTCCCGTTTCTCCTATGGACTTAGCTATCGAAACAACATGTTTTGCTCCTGCCGAAAAGGTTATAGAATTTTTAATAGTTCTTTCGTGAAGTTTAACTATAGATTTTACGGGCGAAATGCCTTTCGGGCAAAATTCTTCGCAAGATTGACAGTGGACACAATCCCACATTCCGTCCGGTTTTGAACCGTTAACCAAACGGGAGCCGTTTTTGTCGTTGTCTCTGGGGTCTTCGCAGTATCTGTAAAGCTTGGCTAAAGCTGCGGGACCTAAATATTTGGGGTTGCCGACCACTCCTCCGCATTCGGAATAACAGCATTCGCATAAAATGCAGTTTGGGGTATCGTTATTTCCGGTCAGATTTTGAAATTCATATTTATAATATACCGGTTGGCTTATTTTCTCGCCCTCTTTTAATGCATGAAAATTATCGCGTGCATCGTCTTCCCTTTGTCCAAGAAGATAGGGTTTGATTTCTTTTATTTTATCGAAAAAACTCTCCTGGTCGACTATAAGGTCGCGTATAACCGGCATATTTGCAAGAGGCTCTACGTTAATTATGCCGAATTTTTCAATTTCAGGACCGACCTGGGTTTTACAGGCAAGTTTGGATATGCCGTTTATCTTCATAGCGCAAGAACCGCATATAGCGCTTCTGCAAGACCTTCTAAAACTCAATGTTCCGTCAATTTCAGATTTGACTTTTATTAAAGCGTTTAGAACGGTCATGCCCGGATAATCTTCAACCGTATATTCTTTATAATACGGTTTTTCATCGATTTCGGGATTAAATCTGTATGCCCTAATCTTAAATTCCATTATATTTCCCCTTTCTATTTAATACGTCCTCGGCTGAGGTTTAAATTTCGTAATGGCAACTTCGGAAAAATCGAATTTTATATTTTCTTTGCCGTCTAAAGTAGCTAATGTATGTTTAAGCCATTTTTCGTCGTCTCTTTCAGGAAAATCTGTTCTGTAATGCGCACCTCTTGATTCTTTCCTTAAAATTGCGCCTCTCGTGATAACTTCGGCTATAAGCAGTATATTATTAAACTCGAATGCCTCGACTATATCGGTATTAAACGTTTTGGATTTATCGTCTATGCCTATGTTTTTTGCGCGTTCTTTAAGCTCTATAATTTTTTCCAAAGCTTTTTTCATTGCATTTTCTTCTCTAAAAACGCCTACGTCTGCTCTCATCTCTTCCTGAAGTTCAGATTTTAACAAACCGTGCCTTTCTTTTCCTGAAGATTTTTTAAGCTTTTCAAAAGCCTCCTCGTCTCTTTTGACAATCGATTCATCGAATTTTCTTTCGTCAGCGGTTTTCAAATATTCGGCTATGTCGATTCCGGCTCTTCTTCCGAATACTACGGTATCAAGAAGTGAATTGCCTCCGAGCCTGTTTGCCCCGTGTACGCTGACGCAGGCGGATTCCCCGGCCGAATAATAGCCCTCTATTGCCGTCCTGCCGTTATAATCGGTTTTAATGCCGCCCATGGAATAATGGGCTCCTGGTCTGATAGGAATCGGTTCATAAATTGGATTGACACCTTCAAAATCGATGGACAGCTGCATTATTTGCGGAAGCCTTTCCATGATTCTTTCTTTGCCGAGGTGCCTGACGTCTAAAAGTATCGCTCCGTCAACTCCTCTTCCTTCGTTGATTTCCGTCTGTTCTGCTCTTGCCACGACGTCTCTCGGAGCAAGCTCCATAGCCTTGGGAGCATATTTTGACATAAACCTGACGCCAAGCGAATTAAGAAGATAAGCGCCCTCTCCCCTTGCGCCTTCGGTAACCAATATTCCCGTACTTTTAAGGGTAGTTGGATGAAACTGCACAAATTCCATATCCATTAAAGGAACGCCTGCTTTAATAGAAACAGCCATGCCGTCTCCCGTATTTATAAGAGCGTTCGTATTTGAAGAATATACCTGTCCGTAACCGCCGGTAGCAAACAACACGGCTTTTGCGGCAATACCCTCGAACTTTCCGTTTTTAATATCGTAAGCGACTACTCCGCTGACCTTTCCGTTATCGGTAACCAGACTGGTGACGAAATATTCGTAAAGAATTTTTGTTTTATATTTAAGAACATTGTCGAAAAGACCGTGCAGCATCATATGTCCCACCGCATCCGCATAATAGCATGAACGGGGAAAGCTCTGTCCGCCGAAAGGTCTCTGCGCAATACCTCCCTTATCGTTTCGATTGAATACCACACCCATTTTTTGAAGATCTAGTATATTAGCCGGGGCTTCGCTCGTCAAAATTTCTATTGCATCCTGGTCGCCGAGATAATCACTGCCTTTAACCGTATCGAAAAAATGGGATTCCCAAGAATCGTTTTCGTCGAATGCGGCGTTAACTCCTCCCTGCGCCGCGCCCGAATGGGACCTTGTCGGATAGACTTTGCTGACTATTATTGCGTCTATTCCTTGTTTTCTGAGTTCGACGGCGGCTCTTAATCCCGCAAGTCCGGCGCCGACGATAACAACGTCATGTTTTAACATTTATAACCTCTGTTTTATAGACTTTTTATAGGAATACGGTTTTTAAATATTATAGGATAAACGTTTAAAATTTGCAATAAAATTTTATCTCCATAATCCCGATAGAGAAATTATTTAAAGAGATTTTAATATCCAGTCATTGCGAGCGCATCTTTATAAAGCGGGATTGCTTCGTCGTCTTCGACTCCTCGCAATGACTGGACGGTGTCATTGCGAGCGAAGCGAAGCAATCTCGCTTTAAATTGCATCGGACACGCGGTCCGATATGCTTTGCTCGCAATGACACTTTGCTCGCAATTACAATGTAGCTCGCAATGACAAGGGATTGCTTCGCTAACGCTCCTCGCAATGACCGGACGAAATAATTTCTATATCGGGATTAGGGTTATCTCTTATACCGCCCGCTTTTTCCGCCCTCTTTGCTTATAAGATAAATTTCGGATATTTCTATGGATTTATCTACCGCTTTTAACATATCATAGACGGTTAACGCCGCTACCGATGCCGACGTCAAGCTTTCCATTTCTACTCCGGTCTTGCCGGATACCTTAACCGTAGAAATTATAGTTATAGAATTTTCATTTTCGTCGGGCTCGAAAGCAATATCGCAGTTTTCAATATTTAAAGGATGACATAAAGGAATTAATTCCGAAGTTTTTTTTGCCGCCATAATTCCCGCGATTTTTGCAGTTCCTAAAGCGTCTCCTTTTTTTCCGCCCTTACCGACGGCAAGTTTAAACGCTTCTTTGGACATAGACACTTTTGCGTGGGCGGAAGCAATCCTGACGGTATTTTCTTTTATGGAAACATCGACCATCTTAGGCATTCCTTTTTCATCGAGGTGAGATAAGACCGCTGTTTTTTTCATTAATCTTCTCCGCGTTTAAAAAATTATAAAATTTTATTTTTTAAATCAATCCGTAAATTCTGTATAATACCATTTCCTTATATTATATCCGATACCTGCCGGAGCGGGTTTTATGCCTTTTATACTTTTTTTTACCACCGGCATCGCATAGGGAATATATAAAAAAGTATATGGCGCTTCTTTTGCAAGAATTCTCTGGATTTTAAAATAATATGCTCTTTGCTTTTTTAAGTCAAACGTTGAGCGCGCCTTTCTGAATAAATAGTCAATTTCCGGATCTTTAAACGATGTAAAATTTAATCCCTTGGGCACGATATTTGAACTCATAAATATCGATGCGTTATCATAAGGGTCGGGGGTTATAGTAAAACCCAGCAGAACAGTTTGAAATTTTTTTTTCATAATAAATTCAGATATCAAAGATGTCCATTCCATAACTCTTATACCGACTTTTATGCCTATTTTTTTTAAATTCTGCTGTATAATTTCGGCGGCGGATAATCTTTCCTGATTTCCCTGCGGAGTAAGTATGGTAAATCGGAATGGTCTGCCGCTTTTTTCCAAAACTCCGTTTTTAAGACTCCACCCCGCTTCGTTAAAAAGTTTTAACGCTTTAGCGGTATTATAATTATATCTTTTTACATCCTTGTTGTAAAAATATGTTCCCGGCATAAAAGGTCCGTAACAGTGAACGCCCAGACCCAGCAGCGCCCCTTTTATAATTTCTTTCTTGTCTATCGCATAACTCAAAGCCTGCCTTACCTTTATATTTTTAAAAAGCGGGTCTAAAAGATTATATCCTAAAAAAGTAAAGCTCAATGACGGATGTATGTATTTTTTAAACCGGGAATTGAATTTTTTACTTCCGGATTCATACCTGAATTGAATCGGGCTTAAACCCATATAGCTTATTCCGTTTGACTTGAGCATCAAAAACATAGAGGAAGAATCGGGGACGATTTTATATATTAGCCGCTTTATGTGCGGTGCGCCCATAAAATAATGCGGGTTAGCCTTTAGAACTATTTCATATCCGTGAATCCATTTATCAAATTCGTAAGGTCCGGTACCTACGGGATGGCTGCGAAATTTTGTCGTAAACAGATTTTTCCCTTTAAGCAACTTTTCGGGCAAAATACTCAATCCCCAGGAAGACAGAGCCGGGGCGTAAGGTTTTTTGTAGGTAACCCGAAAAATATATTTTCCGATTATTCTCGCCTTATATACTTTGAGATATTCTGCGGCATAAGGCGTGGGAGTTTTCGGATTTACCATCAGGCGATACGTGAAAAGAACGTCTTTTGCAGTGAACTTCTGTCCGTTTTGCCAACGAATATGACGATGAAGATAAAAAGTTATAGTTTTGCCGCCGTTGCTGATTTTCCATGATTTTGCAAGGTCGGGAACAATTTTAAAATTTCTGTTATAGCGGACAAGCCCGTCATAAATCTGAGACGCAACTTCTGCCGTAGGGGCATCTGCAGCCATATTTCCGATAAGGTTTGTAGCATCTGCAGGAAGTCCTATAATTAAAGTATTTTTTAAATTTTTTGATACGGATATGCTGTTTATATTATTTTTTCGGCCAAAACCAAAATACAGGGCAAGGGTTAACAAGACTAAAGCAGTAGCAGTAATAGATAAATATACTGCCGTCCTTTTTTTGCTATTCGATCTCATGATTTCATATAGATATCTATTATCTCAAATTGCGACGCTTGGTTTCAAGGATTTAAGGAAAAGGAGAATAAGCAGGGATTCCACAATCCGGTTCCAATCCGAACATAAGATTCATATTCTGAATTGCTTGAAGAGAAGCGCCTTTGCCAAGGTTGTCTATGGCGCTGACGATTTTTACCGTTCCTTTATTTTGTTTTTTTTCGGTTTCAAAGGCTATATGACAGTTGTTGGAATAAACGACGTTTTTAATGTTGCAGTCTTCGATATTATCGAGAATAGATACGAAAGGACTGCCGCCGTAAAATTCATTGTATATGCCGGTTATATTTTCCTGCAGTATTCCGTTATTCAATTTCATATATACCGTAGTAAGTATGCCTCTCGATACCGGAATAATATGAGGAGTAAAAAGAATATCGGGCATATGGTTACCCGATGAACCCGTCAGATTTAAAAACGCTCCTTCAATCTTTTCCCTGATTTCAGGAAGGTGACGGTGCGACCAGACGTTGTAAGCTTTCACGGAGTTTTCTGCCTCGCAGAAAAGGTTCTGTAATTTTACGCCGCGTCCGGCGCCGGAAATTCCCGACAAAGAATCTATTATGACGGGAAAAGAGGCGTCCGCCGCGCCTTTAAAAACAAGAGGCAGAATGGGAAGTAAAGCTCCCGTAGGATAACAGCCCGGATTGGCGACAAATTGCGAATTTTTAATTTTTTCGGAAAAAAAATCGGAAAGCCCGTAAATAAAATTAGAATTCAAAGCCGGAGAATTATGCTTTCCGTAAAATTCTTCGTATGTTTCGATACTGTCGAATCTGAAATCCGCGCCGACGTCTATTACTCTTATTTTACCGTTTTTTTCTAAAATATCCGGTATGAGTTTGGAGCTTTCGTTATGCGGCAGGCAAAAGAATACCGCGTCGGAAGATTCCGCTATGCCGGCAGCGTCGAAAGAACCAAACTTGAGTTCCGAAATTAATTTATTTTTAGGGCAGGTTTTCGTAAATTGGGGAAAAACTTCCGAAAGTTTTTTGCCTGAATAAGTCTGCGAAGTTATTGCCGATATAGCAACATCCGACCTCAAAGACAGCGCATATATTAAATATATTCCGCTGTAGCCGGATGCCCCTATAATCGAAACTTTAATCATCTGATTATTACGATTATTATCTCTTTGAGAACTGGAATCTAGCCCTTGCCCCTTTCTGTCCGTATTTCTTTCTCTCTTTAACCCTCGGGTCTCTTGTAAGCATAGAGGCTTTAGCCAGAGTTTCTTTCAGTTCGGGATTGATTAAAAGAATTGCCTTTGCAAGCGCAAGTTTTATAGCCCCCGCCTGACCGTTTAATCCTCCGCCTACTACATTGACATATATATCGAATTTATTTTCCACGGAATAAAACGTTAAAGGCTTTGTGGCAGTTACCCTGTGGCTTTCGAGCGGGAAATAATTATCGAAATCCCTTCCGTTAATTATTATTTTGCCCGTTCCTTCTTTAAAATATACCCTTGCTATACCTGTTTTTCTTTTTCCTACCGCATGTATAATATTTTTTTTTGCCATAAGCCTTTTTACCCGTAATTTAATTTTAATTTATTTTGTTATTTCTATTTTAACCGGTTGCTGAGCAGTATGAGGATGTTCTTCACCCTCGTATATTTTAACTTTTTTAAGAACGGCGTCCGAGAGCTTGTTTTTAGGCAGCATTCCTTTAATAGCCTGATAAACCGGAAAGGTGGGGTCTTTTTTAAGCATATCTTTATAGTTAAAAGTCTTCATTCCGCCAGGATAACCGCTGTGAAAATGGTACTCTTTAGCATCTGCTTTCCTGCCGGTTATTTTTGCCTTAGCGCTGTTGACGATAACCACAAAGTCCCCGTTATCCGCATAAGGCGTCCAGTTTGCCTTATCTTTCCCCATAAGCCTGTTTGCCACAAAACTCGCGACCCTTCCCAAACTTACTCCCTTTGCATCTACTAATATCCATTTGCTTTCCGTCATTTATATGTCTCCCGCAGTTTATAAATATATAATATATTTTAAGCGTAGTTTTCTATTATTTAATAATTTTACACTTTTGTCAAGGAATTTTTTACTCCCAAATCCCGCGCCCGCGGTTTTTACGTTTTACCACCAGTATTCGGGATATTTTCTGTCTTTAGAAAGATTATTTACTGCTAAAGCGACTATAAGCAATATAAGAGCGCCTAAACCTGCAGGCATAAGCGGATAAATAAAACCGAGTTTGTATATTCCCTTTCCGCCGATTACCGCTATAAGCGAAGTGGCGCCTCCGGGAGGATGAAGCGTTTTAGTCGCATGCATAAGCATAATTGCAAACGAAACGGCTACCGCAGCCGCTAAAGGCATATTTATATGACCGAGCAGTTTATAGCTTGCGACTCCTACAAAACCTGAGAGAATATGTCCGCCTAAAAGATTCCTCGGCTGTGCGAGAGGGGTTTTTATAGCGCCGTATATAAGCACCGCGGAAGCGCCGAAAGAACCGATGAGTAAAGTCAGGTCGTAAGGATTAAAAAATTTTGCGGATATATATGCAACAGTTCCTATGCCTATTAAAGAAGCGAGCCCTGACCAAAAAATTACGTGCAGGTTTACGCTGGTTGCATTCTTTCCGCCGCCTTTCATTCTGTTAAGGTATTCTTTAAACCACATTTTAATGTCCCCGCTATATTATTATATTTAATTAATTTAGTTTTTATCTATGTGCTTTATTATATCGGTCATAGATATTACGCCTGCGAGTTTTCCGTGAATATCGACGACCGGCATAACTTTTATCCGTTTTTCGTTAAATATGGCGGCCGCTTTTTTAATACACGTATCGGTCGATACGGTAATTGCAGGAGAAGCCATTATGTCTTTAACGTTTTTAGCGTCGATAGTCCTGCGGGCGTGCGGTGTAGGCTCTCCTATTACGTGCCTGACTAAATCTTTAAAAGTGTGCTTTTTTATTACGCCTGCGCTGGTTAAAATATCGGAATCCGCAATAAATCCCGTAACCGTGTTTTCATCATTGACGACGGGAGCGCATGTTAAACCGTTTTCCGCAAGCAGATTCATAGCCTCGTTTATTCCCAAATTTTCGGATACGGAAATTACTTTTTTAGTCATCACTTTTTCCACAGTCACGCTGTGAACCTTGTCTTTAGCAAGTTCAAACGCATCTCTGTAAATTTTAATAAAATCGTCTAAAGATATATCGATGTATGTTTTATGTTTTTCGAAAGCTTCCCTGATGTCGTCTTCCGTTATTTCCACACAGCTCTTTTCTTTCTTTTCGTTTAAGTTTTCCATAATTTTTTCCTTAATTTTTAAAATTTAAATTATAGGATTTCATTTAATAAAATGTTCTTTTATTCTATCAAACCGGATATTTTAAAAATATGATTTATGTCACATTTATATCACGGATTACAAATTATTTTTATTTAAAAGAAGAGTTTTTTCGCCGGAAATATCTTTTAAATTTAACGCCTTGTACATTCTCAATGCTCCAAAACTGCATATATCTCTGCATAAACCGCATCCTGTGCAAAAAAACGGCTCAAGCGATATTCTATTTTCCCGAAAATTTAATGCTCCCGTAGGGCACAGTTCCCAGCAGTTAGAACAAAAAACGCAGTTTTCGTTTATTTTAGGCAGCCTTATATTTAAAAGCCGCACCAGCTCTTTATTTTCTTTTAAAAACCGGTAATTTTTTTTCTGCCTTTCTAACAATAAATGATTTATCTTTTTTTCATTTTCGCCGGTATCGATAAACTGGGAATAAAGTTCCGACAGCGGAAGGTCTTCGATAGAAACATTTTCTGCGAGCTTTCTTGCGTTGTCTTTTAAACTTTTAAACGAATTTTTAAAAAACTCTCTTCTGTCTAATGTCTCTGCGGTCTTAACGTCGTCTGCATTTTCAGCGCTTATTTTATCGCCGGAATGTTTAAATTTAATTGCCTCTTTAAAATTAAAATCCTCTGCTTTAATTTCCGTAAAAGCGTTTTCTTCGTTAAAAAATTTTGTTATCTCGTTTATTCTTCTGATTTTTTTGTTATGGAAATATTTCAGCCTGCATGATTTGCAGTCCGACGAAACTAATATGAGCTCCCGTCTGTTTTTTACGGAGGAAATTATATCTATGTCTTCTAATTCGTAAATGCATTGTATAAAATAACTGTTTTCAGCTTCAGAAATTTTAAAATTTTTAAAATATTCTTCGGTTGAACGGCAAAAATAAAAACATTTAGCAAAATCTTTATCTGTTTTATCCGTTTCATCTTTCTTAACGTAAAAAACAGAATTTGGGCATAAGTAAAGGCAAGCGTTGCAGTTTGAACAGTTTTCCAGAATATTTATTTCGGTATCGGTTATTTTTATCGCTAAATCGGGGCATCTTTCTATACATTCGTAACAGCCCGCCATAGGTGTTTTAAGCCTGACGCAAAAATCGGGGTTGACGGATACGGCGGCATTCCCGCGGTTCAAAAATTTTTCAATCAAGCCGAGTATATTCATCGTCTGCCGTTCTTAATATATTTAAAATTTCTAATATCTCTTTTTCGGTTTTAGCATTATTAACCATACATCTTAACCCCTTCGAGCCTTTAAATCCTTTTAAAAAATTATAAAGATGAGGTCTTATAAGATTATGCCCTCTTTCCCTGCCGTAAAATAAACTTATTTCTTCCATCAACTCTACGATTATGTCTATTTTTAGATTTCTATCCTTATGCATATGTTCATTTTTACTCTCGGCAAAAATCCACGGCTTGCCTATAGCCCCTCTCGCAAACATAATTCCGTCTGCTCCGGTATAATTTTTTATATAAGCCGCGTCGCCCGCCGTAAAAATATCGCCGCTTGCATATACCGGAAGGGCAATCTCTTCCTTAAGCTTTTTAGTTAGAGAATGGTCCGCCGTCCCTCCGAACATAAGCGATCTCGTTCTCGGATGAAAAAAAACGGCATCGACGCCGTTAAGTTCGGCAATTTTACCTATTTCCAAAAAATTAACCGAATTTTCGTCCCATCCGCTTCTGATTTTTATCGTAAATATTGAGTCTTTCAATGCTTTTCTGACTGATTCGGCTATAAGTGAAAATCCTCTTGCGTCTTTTAATATAGCGCTGCCTGCGCCCGTTTTCACCACCTTTTTAACGGGACAGCCCATATTAATGTCTATAACCTTGAAACCTTGAGCTTCGGCTTTTTTAGCCGCCAAGGCAAGCATGACCGGCTCGCTTCCGAAAAGCTGAATTCCGGTTTTATCAATATCCTTTCCGGTTTCCAGCAGTTCCAGAGTTCCTCTGTCGTTATGCAAAAAGCCTGCCGCGCTTACCATTTCCGTAAAGGAAAAATCTGCGCCGTATTTCAGGGCAGTTTTTCTGAAAGGAAATCCGGTTATTCCAGCCATAGGGGCAAGAATAAACTGCCCTAAATTAATTTTACCCATTAGATGTCTTAATAATATTATTTTCTATAAAATCGGCGATTTTTTCGAAATCGTTTATATTTATTTGCGGAACGTCTAAACCGCTTATATGCTCGTCTGCGCAAACAAGGATAAGATCGGGGTCGTTTTTAAATCTTAGCTCTAAACCTCCGACATTCTTTCTTGCAAGTTCAATTTTTTTTACGCCGAGTTCTTTAAATCCTTCTATTACAACTATGTCGGAATCGGCAAAAAATTGCGATATTAAACGGTCTATAGAATTATCGGCAGACGGATCGATATCGCTGAAAAACGAAATTTTTTTTTGAGATATAAGCATCGTGGAAAATGTTCCGGCATTTTTATGTCTCCATGAATCTTTTCCTTCCGTATCGGCAAAGATATTATGGTCTGTGTGCTTTATAGAAGAAACTTTGTATCCTTTTGCAGAAAGTATTTTTATTATTTTTTCTATTAAAGTAGTTTTACCTGTGCCGGATCTTGCAAGCAAAGAAACGGCGGCAGGAATTTTATTTCTTTTATTTCTTTTTGTTTTAACCATAAATTTTTACCGTCGGGCGTCTGTATTTTTTTGTATATATAAAACGTGTTATGTATAATATATAATATAAATTGTGCGGATAGTATTATCAAAGCTAAACAATCTGTTATTATTATAACAAAATTTAACTAATTAATCTTTTTAATCTTTGAAAATAAAAATTGATATGGATAATGAAATTAAAGGATTATCGGCTTCGGAAGCCGAAGAATTAATTAAACGGTACGGATTAAACGAAATAAAAGAGAAAAAAAAGCATCCTGTCGAAATTTTTCTGTTAAAATTTTGGAATCCGGTAGCATGGATGCTTGAATTTACGTTTATAACGGAATTAATCCTCGGAAAAAACATTGAAGCTTATATTATTATCGGACTTATTTTATTTAACGCCGTAATATCTTTCAAGCAGGAAAACAAAGCCGAAAAAGCTCTCGAACTTTTAAAAAAACAGCTTAAAATTACTTCCAGAGTATTAAGAGACGGAAAATGGGTTCAATTAAGCGCCGACCTATTAGTTCCGGGAGATGTTATTCATATTCGAATGGGCGATTTGGTTCCGGCGGACACCGAAATCATATCAGGCAACGTATTGGTGGACCAGTCTGCTTTAACAGGAGAATCTCAGCCGGTAGATAGAAACGACGGCGGGCTTATATATTCCGGTTCCGTAATCAAAAGAGGGGAGGCTACCTGCAGGGTTACGGCAACCGGAGAAAAAAGCTATTTCGGAAAAACGGCGGAGCTTATAAAATCGGCAAAAACTAAGGGGCATATAGAAGAATTAGTTTTGAAAATAGTGCGCTATTTTATTATGATTGACGGAATTCTTGCAGCTTTAATACTTGTGTACGCCCTTGTATGCAAATTAAATTTTGTCGAAATGCTCCCTTTTGCTTTAATACTCTTAGTGGCATCCATACCGGTCGCTCTTCCCGTTACTTTTACTTTGGCTACTGCGCTTGCTTCTATGGAACTTGCAGGCAGAGGCATATTGGTAACGCATCTTTCAGCCATAGAAGATATTGCTTCTATGGAAGAATTATGTTCCGACAAAACCGGCACTTTAACTGCAAATAAACTTTCGCTTACGGCATTTAAACCGCTTGAACCTTTCGGCGAAAATGAACTTTTTGCATACGCGGCGGCGGCTTCTGACGAATCTACGCAGGACCCTATAGATTTATCCATACTGTCTTTTATAAAAAACAATAAGCTAAGCCTGCCGGAAATTGGAAAAACCGTTAAATTTATACCTTTCGACCCCCAGACTAAAAGAGCCGAAGCGGTATTGGAAATATCAAAAAATGGCGAAAAAAGTTTAATCACATCTATAAAAGGTTCGCCTATAATAGTCGCAAAAAATTTGGATGAGATCGGCTATAAAATGCTATCCGAAGAATCAGAAAAATTCGAAGCTATGGGTTACCGCGTAATAGCGGTAACGATAAAAAACGAAAAACAAAATAAATATTTTCCGGTGGGAATTCTGGGGCTGTCAGACCCTCCGAGAGACGACTCGAAAGAATTGCTAAAAGAACTTAAAGATTTAGGAATAAGGGTAAGAATGGTTACCGGCGATACCGAGCTGACGGCTAAAACTACTGCCCGTTTAATAGGGCTTGGAGACAGCGTATGCACTAAGGAAAAATTTAAAAATCCATCCGGATGCGATGTATTTGCGGGTGTTTTCCCTGAAGATAAATTTCACCTTGTGCAGGGTTTGCAAAAGCTAAAAAAGATTACGGGGATGACTGGCGACGGAGTAAACGACGCTCCTGCGCTTAAACAAGCGGAAGTGGGAATTGCCGTAGCAAATGCTACGGACGTAGCAAAGGCATCCGCAAGTCTGATATTAACTGAACCGGGTCTTGCAAATATAGTGGATGCGGTAAAATTCGGAAGAATGGTTTACAGGAGAATGCTGACTTATACTTTAAATAAAATTTCGAAAACTTTTCAGATTGCGCTCTTTTTGAGTTTAGGACTTATATTTTTTGGGAAGTTCGTTACTACTCCGAAACTTATTCTGATACTGATTTTTGCCAATGATTTCGTTACTATGTCTATAGCAAAAGATAATGCGGCATATTCGCGTAAACCCGATAAATGGAAAATAAAACTTATAGTTTCGGCTTCTCTCATAATAGCCGGAGCTTGGCTGATTTACTCTTTTATTTCATATTATATAGGATATTACGTAATAGGAATGAATATGCCGGAGGTTCAAACGTTTGCGTTTTTATCGCTGATATTCAGCGCGCAGGCGACTGTATATTTAGTCAGAGAAGAACGTCATTTCTGGAGTTCTAAGCCGGGAAACTATTTAATGGCGGCAAGCGCTTTAGATTTGATAATTATAATTTTGATGGCGGGTTTCGGCATACTTATGGCTAAAGTTCCTTTTTTATATATATTTTTACTCCTTGCCGCTACTTTTATTTATATGGTGGCGCTAGACTATATTAAGAAACCGCTGATGGAAAAGCTCCGATAATTGTTATATATATTATCTATTATCTGCTTGCGGTTATTGCATAGTTAACGTATTTTATAAACTCTTCTTTAGTAGGGTGATTTTTAACGCCTATGTTAAAAATTTTCCTTTTCTTTTCATACCAATTGTCGAAATTTTCCGAAGATACGGAACTTACTTCTATTAATAACTCTTCCAGCAAGGCGGTAAGAGGTTTTTCGTTTTCGCTATTCATAATTTATGGTTACCGCCAGTTAGTTCTTGAAAATTCGGGCAGGTCTTCAAAATCTCCCCTTACGGCATAACCTTCGTTTATGTTATATATCTCAAATTCGCTGTCGATAACAAACGAATATATATTTCCGTTTAAAAATTCGTCTTTGTATTTAAGGCATTTTAATCCCTGCCTTATAACGGCGGATAAGATTCCGCTTCCGGAAATATCGCCCAGTAAAATTGCGCCGACGAGAACTTCGCCGTCATAGACAAGTTTTCTGTAAACATTTTCGTCCTGAAACATATAAACCTTTTGCGACTCGTTTGACGGATTAGTCAAACCGATAGTTACTATGGGCAGTCCGTAAATTTCAACTGAATTCAGACCCATTCCGCCGGGGTATTCTCTGTAAACGCCCGCCATATTCGTGCCTGCAACCCTCCCTTCTTCGCATGCGAGCGGAACAATAGCAATGATATTAGGACGCTTATTTAAAATGTCGTAAATAACAGCGGCGTCTCCTCCGGCATAAACATCTTTAACGCTTGTCATCATTGTTTTATCGACTATGATGCCCCTGTCTATTTTTATTCCGCTCCCTTCGAGAAATCCCACGTTAGGTCTTACGCCTACCCCGACCACGACTATATCCGCTTTAAGAATTTTCCCGCTTTTCAATATAACGCTTTCCGGATTTCCTGCTCCGTCTAAATTAATTTTAGTAACCGTTTCTCCGGTAGCCGTATCTATCCCGTTTTCATTCAGCCTTTTAGAAGTTATATTTCCGGATATTTCGTCAAGCGCCAGCCCTAAAACCCGCGGCAATAATTCCACTATAGTAACATGAAGACCTAACGCCCTCAAACCTTCGGAAGCTTTCAATCCTATGAGTCCGCCGCCTACGACTATTGCTTCTTTATTTTTGGCAAATTTAGCGGCTTTTTCCATTTTTTTAGCGTCGTCAAACTTTGTAAACGTCCCCATCATAGGGGAATCTGGATTAAACCCCTCGGTAGGAGGCACGAAAGGTGTTCCGCCTGATCCGATAAACAGCTTGTCGTAATATATTTCTGCCCCGTCTTCGAGGACCACCTTTTTTGAAGCGGTATCAACGGAAACTGCCTTTTTTCCGAGCATAAGTTTAAAATTATTCTTTTCATAGTAGTCGTCTTCTTTGTACCATATGGTTTCATCAGTAGTTTTTCCTTCGAGATAATATGATATCAAAGGTCTTGCATAAGCCCTATAGTTTTCGTCGGATATAATAACGACATCTCCCGATTTGTCGAAACGCCTTATGGCATCGGCACAAGAAAGACCTGCGTATGAATTTCCTATAATAACGTATTTCATAACCTAATCCCCTTTTTATCGCTTTTCAACAGATTTTATATACGGACCGTAAATTTTTTTTGCGACCATAAGCCTTCTTTCATAAGAATAGTTCTTAATGCCTATTCTTTTCAGAGCCCCTTTTTTACATGCCTCTACACATTTAGGCATGCTTTCGTCTATACATCCGTCACATTTAGAAGCAAAATGACCGGCGCCTATTCTTTCGATGGCGCCGAAAGGACATGTCATCACGCACATCCAGCATCCGACGCATTTTTTATAATTTGTTACCGTCCATCCGGATTCCGTATCTTTATATCTAGCTCCTGGCATACATGCATCTACGCATGGAGCTTCTTCGCAGTTATGACATATTATAGGAAAAAATCTGCCGGCTTTTTTCTTTATATTAATTCTTGCTCCGGCATATTTAGACCCGAATTTTTTGCTCATATGAACTTCGCAAGCCTTGATGCAGGCGGCAAATCCTTCAGATTCGCAACCGTCGCATTTAGAAGGATAGAGCATTATTTCTATCTGATTTTTCTTTAAATCTTCTTTTAAATTCGTAAGTTTATTTTGCATAACTGCCCCTTATTTATTTATTTTTTGCCTTCATTATCCCTAAAGGATCAGGCAAAAGATTTATGATTTTATCTCCCATAAAACGTAATCCGTTAATGTGATAGTTAAAGGCGTCTTTCTTAAAATACTCAAATGATTTTCTAAAGTATATAAAATTGCCTGTTTTGGCATAAACCCACCAGAAGTATAAAGCGTTTGCAAGTATGCCGTAAGGTCTTGCGGACGGATTTTTCAGATCGAAAAATCTGTTCGTCTTTCTTATTTTAACACTTTTTAACCCGCCTTTATCAGATATTTTTTCGTTGCGGCCGTATCTTTCCAAATCTTTTTTGGAATTAATGTTTACAAATAATTCAGCTTTTAAATCGGGATTATTTTTAAACATATCGAAAATATTATAATAATAAACAGATGGCAGGAGCCGTGAAATATTTACCGAATCGGTAAATAAAAAATGTTCCTTTAAATTTAAAGCATAATCATTAAGAATTTCCAAAATGCCTGCCGTTTTTTTAGTTTTATAACACGCAAGAAGGGGTTCTACGGTAGAATCAGGCCAAAGCGGAACAACGGCATCTGTCTTTTCCGATTCCAACTTTCTTATTAACTCCGCCGCCGCGTAAAAATTAAAAAAAGGGGCGTCGCACTCCATAACAAGCGTTAACTCTCCCTTTAATATTTTAATTGAACTGTAAATTCCTTTCAGCGGACCCTTAAAGCCGCAATTTTTATCGTCTGCGATTATCTTCGGAACTAAACTTGGTTTTCCTGATTCCGCTCTTTTTTTCGCAACCCTTTCGGCTTCGGCGAAACAGCCATTTATCTTATCTTCTCCTCTGACGCTGATTACGATATCGCCGCTTATTTCCGATGCGGCGTCGAGAGCCCTCTCCAGAAATGATTTTCCGTTGAAATTAAAAAAAGCCTTGTCCTCTCCGAATCTCTTAGACTCTCCGCCTGCAAGTATTATACAGCTGATAGCGCTCATTTATCTTGTCGGTTATTTTAATTCCATCCTGATTTTTCCCCTCTGTCCGTGCCCTTCGCTCAGGGTGACCTCAAAATAGTTTAGCGGATTGAACATTTCTTTATTTTTTAAATCTAATGCAAGCTCGTTTGCAAAATAAACCGTCAGGTCTTCTATGTTGAGGGAAGGGCTTTTTATTTTAAAAATATCGGCTTTAGGTATAATATAAATCTTGCCGTTTATCTCTATCCTGAAATGAGAATCTTCTTCCGTAACTCTCTGGACGCTTTCCGGATAGTCTGCCAGTAAAATTTTATCTTCAAATAAAGAGCATATTCTTTTTATTACCGCCTTTAAATTATATAAGTGGACTATTCTTCTCTTGTCGTCGAACTCCCCGTCAACAAGCACATCGACGTAATGAAAATGGGGATGTATCCGCGAACAGTCGCCTCTTCCCGGAACTATATGCATGCATTCGAAAGTTAAATCGGCTTCTTTACCGATAAGTTCTACTATCATAACGGAATAATTAACCTCTCGATATTCTCTTGATATTATTAATAAAGAAAATTTTTGAGCATACCGCTTGGCATCAGCCTCAATCCGCCGCATCTTTCTCCGGAAGATTCGCATACGTCGCTCACATTCTTACATAAAGTAATTTTAGACCCTTTTATTCTAAAAAACTGTCTGTCGTTAGATTTATCTTTTTTAAAATCTAAACCGCTTTTTTGCAGTATTTTATACGGGTCGACGTAATATTTTGAATAAAAAGGCTTGGCGGTTTTATCGGACATTTCAATAAACTGCAAATCAAAACCGTTTTCAGCGCAGTAATCTATCATGTTTTTCAAACATTTTTTGCTTGAATTTAAACCTTTCAATAAAAGATTGTTGATTTCTACGTTATATCCGTTTTTTTTAAGCATATTAAGTCCGGAGATAACATCTCCAAAAAGGTTCTTGCCGGTAATATACTTATAGACGTCAGAATCTAAAGTGTCTAAGCTGACAGATATTTTATTTATTATATTGGGACTTAAATCTTTTATTCTTTTTTTGACGAGAGTGCCGTTCGTAGTTATGAAAAGTTCTACATCTGCAATGTGTTTGATTTTATATAAAAGATTTTTTAAATCTTTAAACAGGAGAGGTTCTCCGCCCGTAAACTTTACTTTTTTAAGGCCGAATTCCCTTAATAAATATATGGTGTTTATTATGTCTCCGGTTTGGATAACGGAAGGCATTTTTTTTGAAACCCCTTCATTATGACAGTAAAAACAGCTCTCATTGCATCTGCTTATTAAAGACACTCTTAATGACGGAATTTTAAATTCAAACCTTCCGCGGTAAAACTCATATTCCTTATCGTTAAACATTTTAAATAAATACGGCTTCATCGAAAACCTTTACCTTTAATATCCTTTAATATTATCAATAAAAATCAAATAAAACAATGACACCGTAGCTCGCAATGACGCTTCGCTCGCTCTAAGTCGGGATTAGGGATAAGATGTCATAGTCGTTTAAGTCAACCTGTATAACGCTTCCCGCCTGTATGGACGAAACTTTCTCTTCCATAACAAAACTGCCGTCCGCCTGTATCATAGGGCTTAAAGACCTTGCGGCGGAAGGGGGCTTAGGTGCCGGTATTACCGATGCTAACAGGAAACCGTTTTCTTTTGTCAGTTTTACCTGAAAATATTTTCTGACACCTGCTTCCTTTGAAACGTTATGTTTCAAAACCGCCTGAACCGTCGGATACCTTTTATATAAATTTTCTGAATTCGTCATTTTCTGTATAAACGGTCTCACGAAAAGGTCGAAAGTTATCAGGACTGAATAAGGCCACCCGGCAAGCGCGAATATCGGGGTTCCTCCGTTTAAAACTCCGAACGAAGTGGGTTTCCCCGGAACGAGCTTTACGCCGTGGAACAATAATCTGCCGGTCTTTTCAATGGCAGAAGGGACCAGATCGTAAAAATTTACAATCTCTTTATTTTCTAAAACCAGAAAACTTGCTCCCGTTCCGCCCGTCGAAATTAACAAGTCGTATTTATCGGAATTGTCCGCATTTTCTAAAATTTCAACTAATTTCTCTAATTTATCTTCAACTACGCCGACAACTTCCGGAATTCCGCCGGCATCATTAATTAAAGATTTAAGAACCGTCGTGTTTATATCGTAAATTTTATTTGACTTTAATTTCTTGCCCGGCGGCGTTAATTCATTGCCGCCCGATAAAATTCCTATTACAGGTTTTTTATATACATCTATGAAATTTAAACCTATTCCCGATAATGCGGCAATATCGCAAAATCTTATTCTGTGTCCTTTTTTAAATAATATTTCGCCTGCTTTAATATCGTCGCCTACCGGAGATATATAGGAACCTTTTTCTATTGTTTTCTTATATACCATTTGACCGCCTGAATATTCTTCGGCGTCTTCTATTAATACGACGGTGTCGGCGTTAGGAGGGATAGGGGCGCCGGTAGTGACAAAAGCCGCTTCCCCGGAACTTAAGGGGTTCAATTTTTTTGAATACCCTGCGGTAATCTGATTTTTAACTTTAAATGAATTTATTTTTTTTTCGAAAAAGTCGGAATATATTAAAGCGAAACCGTCAACAGCGGATCTGGCAAAAGGAGGAACATCTGTATCCGGAATAATATCCTTAGATATAATTCTGCCTGCGCTGTCTTCCACGGCTATATTTTCCGCCGATTTTATTTTTTTAATATTTTCTTCGGCTATCTTTAATAAGCTTTCGGCTGTTTTATCAAGCATATTTATAATTATAAAATATTCATTAAAAGTATGGTTCTGCCGGATATATTTTAATACCCGCTTTTTTAATCAAAGACAGGGCTTTCTCTTCATCCTGAAGGCTGACAAATATCGTTGCATGATACGGCGTTACGCTTGCCACGTTTCGTCCGAGAATGTGAATATCCGCTTTCTTTAAAATATCCTCAGCCTTGTCAAAATCCCCGTTTATATATTCTACTCTTATGGGCGCATTATAAACGGTTCCTACTACTCCTATATCTGCCATAAAACAATCCTCCGTCTTTATAAATTTTAATATATTTTATTAATAATTTTCATAAAACAGCGTTCAACTTTAACCGACCTTCACCGGGTTATCGGTATCGTTGGCAGATGAAGTCCCCATTGAAGTATGCGGAGCAACAAATCCGAAAAGATGCTCGGTTAATTTTCTTGCCGTTTTTTCCCTGTCTATAGTGGATATTCTGTTTATATTTCCGAACCAGAGCGCGTCCGTAGAACACAGCGTAACACATGCAGGCAAAAGTCCTTCATCGACCCTGTGCTTGCAATAATCGCACTTTGTTACCTTTCCGGTTGCCTCGTTAAACTGCGGAGAGCCGAAGGGGCATGCATGTATGCATGATTTACACCCGATACATGTATTGGGGTCGTTAAAAACTATACCGTCCGCTCTTTTTTGCATAGAACCGGTAGGGCAGGCTTTCACGCACGCGGCATCATCGCAGTGAAAACAGTTCATAGGGAGATAAACAGTTTTCAGTTGACCTTTTTTGACAAAATAAGGTCCTACTTGTATAACTCTCATTCTGCGGGGTCCCACCGGAAGATTGTGCTCTTTTTTGCAGGATACCTCGCACGACATACAGCCTATGCATCTGTCCGTATTTACCTTCATTGAATATTTTGGAGTGGACGATTTTAGGGTAATCCTGGATGACCTTTCCTCTCCAAGATGAAATCTATCGAATCCGTATTCGGAAGACATATTTATACTCCTATTTTTTATTATTATATTATATTAAAGGGCTGCAGCAAATTAACCGCCGCAACCCTGATAAATTTTATTTTTTAAATTAACGGGTTTTAATATCTTCTAACATCGCAGGAATCGGGAGTGCATTCCACCGGTTCCTTAAAGTTTACGAGTTTTTTCCAACCGATACTCAGCTCGTGGTATTCTTTCCAATGGTCTTTCCATTTTCCGACGATAACATTTTTATCCTGATGTTTAGGATCCCAAACTTCCGGAAATTTTTTCTGTAAAAATTCCAATACTTTCTTGGCGGTTGCTTCAGGGTCGGTATCGCCTTTCCTGTAAACTCTGCAAAGAACCGCCTTAAACTGTATCTGTCCGTAAACAGGGTCTTTTATTATATCGTCTATTACCGTATTGATTGATTCATACGGATGAAAAGGTTGATACCTGTCGAATCCGAAATTTGCCCAAATCCCGTCTTCGGGAACCATCTCGGTTACCCATGCCGGACCTTCAACCCAGCCTCTGTCGTTTTCGACGATAACCATATCGCCGTCTTCTATGCCCATAACGGCGGCGGTTTCAGGGTTTATTTCAATATTTCTGTCAGGCTCCAGCTCATCGTTCCAGGGCCACCAGTGTCCGCCTTCATGAAAAGATTGGGCTATGCGGGTGGTATTCAAAACTAAAGGATATTTTTTTGCCCTTTCAAAATTGCCGAGAGGAGATTCGGAACCTTCTACCTGAGTGGGAACTTTATACCAGCCTACTTTTTCCAATGCCTCTGATACAATTTCTATCTTTCCGGACGGTGTAGGAAATCTTTTGTCGGATTCCGGATAATTTTCGCCTTCCTTATACATTATCCATTTTCCTCTTAAAACAGCCTCATCGTCCTGAAATACAGCTTCTTCTTTAGACATCACCGGCCACATCAATCCGCCTTTAGGATTTTTTTCCGGATTAAGAAGTTCATATGTAATTCCCTTTGTAAACGGCTCCTGTTCGTTAAAGAAATCCGTCATTTTAATTTCGTTCACTCTTCCTTTTTCAGGACCGTCTTCGTAATAGCCCCAAGGATTGAATTCTACTTTATCGAAATGTCCCGCATGCCCTTTGAGTCTTTTTGCAAGACCGTCGAAAACATCGATATCCGGTCTGTGTTCATGCTGATAAGGTATTATTTTATTGTGCCACTGAATGAGCCTGTTGTTGCCGTGATGACAGACGCTGTCGGTTTCCACGGAAATTGCTATAGGAAATGCAACATGGCTGAACATATATGTATGATTTGGATATATAGAAAGATGAATATTTATAATATTCCTCTTCATAGCCTCTTCCATTTTCCATGAGTTAGGAAATTGGGGCAAATGGTCGCCGTTCCATATTATACCTTTAACCGGGTAGGGTTTTTCATACATCATCGCATTTATAATGCAGGGAACGGAACTGTCTCCCCAGGATATTAATTTATCCGTTATCTGAGGTCTTTTAAAATCGGGCAGAGTTTTTAAGTCGTTTCCGTAGTTCAGGGGAGGACGGCAGTTATGCAGCCAGTTCCAGCCGCCGCCTTTAACTCCTATAGAACCGGTAAGCGCCAGAAGAGCCGCAATAGACCTGTTAACGTTGTTGGAGTTATAAATCTGCGCGGTGCCGAGATTGCCCGTAACGGATGCCGGTCTTGCCGAGCCGAATCTTCTTGCCGCCTCGATAATCATTTCTTTCGGAACATATGTAAGCTTTTCAGCTCTTTCGGGCGTCCACTGGGCGCATTCTTTGGCATATTCCTCGAACCCGAGAACCCATTTATCGACAAATTCTTTATCGTAAAGTTTTTCTTTGATAATTATGTTTCCCATTGCAAGAAATAATATTGCATCCGAACCGGAGCGAATCCTCATTCCTATGTCACATTTTGACAGCGTTGCGTTAAAACGGGGATCGACGCCGATTAAAAAAGCTCCGTTATCTTTGGCATCCAAAAGATGCGTCATAGTAATCGTTTCCTGCGCCGCCATGTTCGTTCCGACGACAAGAATACACTTTGAATTTTTCCAATCCTGCGAAGGATTCATAAGCCTGCCTAAACCTTTTGCGCCAAAGACGTAATTCATGGATACGCCCGGGCTTTCGCAGCATATAGGTCCCTGTCCGTAAACGTTTGGAGTTCCGAAAATCCTGCCGAACCTCGCGCCTCCTTCCTTGTTTCCAAATGAAGACCTGCCGGTTCTAAAAACCGTCAATGCTTCAGGACCGTATTCATTGTGCAGTTTAATTAATCTTTCGGCTGCAAAGTCGAGTGCGTCGTCCCATGAAACTCTTTTAAAGTCATCGGTTAAGGATTTTCTGAGCATAGGATAATGAACCCTGAGAGGGTCATACCACCATTGAATCTGTCCGACACCTTTTGAGCAGAGACCGCCTCTGTTTTGCGGGTGTTCTGCATCACCCATAACATCGACAATCTTGCCGTCTTTTAAAAATATTTTAAGACCGCATCCGCTTTCGCACATATTTGTACAGGTGGAATAACGAACGGTGTCGTAATCCTTGGATGATTCCTGCGGACGGTGGTCGGGCTTTATTTTAGTCAGCCTATTATCCTTTACGCGCATGAATTTCTCGTTTTTTAATTCCTCAAAATCCATTTTTTACCTCCATTATTAATTTTTATTTTTTATATGCAATATTCCTTTGTTGCGCCGATGCCGTTACCCTTATGTCCGCCGTCTATTAAATTCCCGCATCCTTTAATGCCGAATAAAAATCCTAAAAACTCCGAAAGCCCGATTATCGGGGCAAAAACATCTAGGTCGGACAGTTCAATCCCGTCACTGATATTTTTTTCGCACATAGAGCATATCGTCAGTATATAATCCGAATCTGTTTCGTCGGCTTTTCCGTTTATTAATTTGAAAAATCTGTCTGAGGTATTGGCATTTTCTATTCTTTTAGAATGAACGGGAGTAGTGTTTCTAAGTTTTTCTCCTCCGCAGCATTCCCTGAACAGACTGACTTCCGCCCCGAGAATATTTAATATATTTTTAAAGCTGTTAATACTTTCATTATCAGGATAACATCCGGTATAAAGCAGTATCGAATCTCCCTCTATATTTTTCGAAACATTGTTTAAAAGCGCCGATTTAATTTCCGGCGCGGCAATAATGTCCAGAAGATGAACTGCTCCGGTTGAACCGGATTCAGACTCTTTAAGGCTTGCGTTAAAAGGTTTGAGGCTGTATTCTGCTTGATTTTTGAACATCGAATCGGAATTTATTATTTTGACCGCTTCATTTATATGTCTGACACATACCTGGCAGCCCGAATACAGAAAATTTTCGCCTTTTTGCTGAGATATTCCAAGGTTTCTAAGCGGCATAACTACCTTATTGAAAAAATCGGGCTTGTAATGCGAAGGCGGCGCAGCGCAACAGTTCCACTCCGAAACCAAATCGGCTTCAAAACCCAGTTTTTCGAATATGTACTCTGTTCTTATTTTATTTTGAGAATCTATACAGCCCGGAAAATACGTAATATATTTTTTCAATAATCTTAAACCTATATTTTATTTTTTAAGCAAAAAATTCCCCAAAGGTTAAATTTTCAAATTTTAAAAATCAAGGCAATAATTATGATGCACTTTTATTTTATTATGAATAAGGGGATTAAATCAAGAACTTTTTTATGCTGCGGTTAAAAAATATAACATCGTTATTTTTAACAGGCGTTTTGATAAAACCGCCGAAACGATCTTGCAATATTTTAAAAATTCGGCTGATATGGCTATAGGAAGGATATGACTATATATAAATTATATAAGAGGTGGTGCCGAGAGGCGGAATCGAACCGTCGACACGAGGATTTTCAGTCCTCTGCTCTACCGACTGAGCTATCTCGGCATAATAATAAATGATGCAAAAATAATTCAAAAAATTTAATAATTAAGAATATTCATATTACCATAAAAATTCAGGCAATACAAATATTTTTTTAACATTTTTTAAACTTTTTTAAATTTTTTCATCATTTTAAAAATATAGCCTTAAACGGATTTGCGTAGAAAAGTATAAAGGTAATCAAAAGCGCGTAAAGGGCTAAAGACTCCATAATAGCCATACCGGTTATCATCCAGACTATTAATTTTTTTTCCATGCCCGGGTTTCTCCCCATAGATTCTAATGCTCCCCTAACGGCATTACCCATGCCTACCCCTGCTCCTATAACTCCCAAGCCTATGGCGAGTCCGCCGCCCAGAGCCGATAATCCAAAAAAAAGACTTTTTGATAACAGCGCCGAATTATTTACTATGTGATGATGGAGCGGAACGACGCTGTTTGCCGTTTTCGCCGCAAAAGCTTTAATGCCGAAAACCGATACCGATAAAAACGTAAAAATAGAGATTAAATACTTAACCATAGAATACCCCCGGTATAATTTTATTTTTATTAATTTTTAATATTTTGTTTATGATTAATTTTAGTGTTCTTCTTCTAAAGATAAAGCTATATAAATAATCGCAAGCAGATAAAAAACAAACGCCTGCATTAAATCGGTAAAAATCTGCATATACATCATAATTGCCGGAATCGCCCACGGCAGTAAAAATAAAAGAACGGTAACCATAAACTCTTCGGCAAATATATTGGCAAATAGCCTCAAGGCGTGAGAAAAAGGGCGGGATAATGCCGACATGATTTCTATTATAATCATTATAGGCGCAATTATAATAAGCGGTCCCAGGAATTTTTTGATATACTTTGCCTTATGTTTCTTAATTCCGACTGCGTGGGAAAGAAAAAATACTATAAGAGCTAAAACGGCTGTAGTGTCTATCGTAGCGGTAGGCGAAGTAAAACCGGGGATACTGCCGAGCAAATTAGAAAAAAGAATAAAAACAGCAAATGACGCGATAAGCGGCAAATAAGTCCCGCCTTCTTCTCCTATAATTTCTTTAAGAAAATATTCGGTCATTATAAATATAAGTTCAAAAAAGCTCTGCATCCCGTTCGGAACAACACTTAAATTTCTGCCGATTATGAAAGATGCCGATAATATCAAAACCATGACGATAATCGTCATTGTCCAGTAAACAGGTATTCCGGGAATACTTATTAGAATAGGAGCTTTTAACATAACGGGATTTTTAATTTAAGTTTTAATTTTGTTAATCGGATAAAATATCTGCGATACCGCAACGGAAACAGGAGTGCAAGTGATTCCAGCCGCCGCCGAAATAAAATTAAGCTTAATAATTTTATAAGATATTATAAAAAAAAATAGGATTATGAGCAAGTCCTTTATTGCCGTAAAATTAAATTTTACGAGATTTATATTTTTAATGTTCCTAAATAAATACAATGCGGTATCGGCAAATAGAAAATAAGAAGCCGCAAATCCGACAGACATACTGATTATAATATTTAAACTGTCTGCCCCGTCATAAAACAGTCTTACCGCACCGCCTGAAACAAATATTAAAATCAAACCTATAATAAATACGCGCAAAATTATATTAAATTTTAGCGGCTTATCATAATTTTGTATTAAGCTCTCTTTTAACCGCCTTATATATTTCATAAATTCCGGCTGTAAAACCTAAAATTAAAAAAACTATAAGAAAAAGATATTTGAACCCGAAATATTTATCGGCTTCTATTCCGATAAAAATTCCTATCAGGACGGATATTATTAAATTTAACCCCAATGAACTCATTCTTGCTATCTGCTTAATAAATTCTTTATCCATAAATAATATCTATCAATAAACAAAGGCATTTGCCTTCTATAATTATATCTTATTTATGAAATAAAATATAATGGAACGGCAAATGCCTTTAAAATAAACCTTTTATCTTTATTTAAACCGCCTTTAACTATTTTTTGGCAGTTTTTTTATTTGAAGGTTCAGCTTTTTTTGAAGCCGAAACCGGAGCCGGAGTTCCCCAAGGTAAAGAAGACGGCGGCGTCCATTTCTTATGCTCTTTTGCAAGATGCTGATTATACGCTATAATGTTTAGGGAATTAAGATAATCTACTATCTGCTTCCCTTCCGCATTTGTTATAGGACAGCCGTTAACATCTTTCATGACGTGAAGAACAACATTTTTCCAATCTCCGTAAGACTTTCCGTTATACCTTTCGACCCTGTTTAGCGTATGGCAGATAACGCACTTGTCGTGCAACAGGCTGAAACCTTTTTTTACCGGCCAAGGATAAATTACCGGCGGAACATAATTAGTTCCGTTTAAATTCATGGTTTGGTATATAATTCTGTCCTTTCCTCTTGCGGCTATTTTCATATAACCCATAACCGGCACGTTAACCGCAACGCAAAGTCCGCTCAATATTAAAAATATTTGCGGAAATTTCGAAATGTTTCCGAATTTGAAATTAGGCGTAAGGTCTTTAAGATAATAGCCGAGGACTAAAAAACCGGTTATAAAAAGTCCTGCGAGAGATAAATATTTAACGGGCTGCATATTTCCCAGAATACCCATAGTAGTAGGAAGCATTCCGAAACCCAATGAAACAAGACCGACTATTATAAAAAATATTATAAGTCCTACCGAAACCGTAGGTTTAGTTTTATCCCTGCCGTTTATCAGCTTCCACAGCATATATATAAATTCGAGTATTAAAGCTGCGCCGGTCGTCCCCAGAAATACATACATAATCCACTGGTATTTACCGAGCATGATCCTGTTAAATCCCGAACTTGCCGTAGCCCTGAAGTGTTTAAACCAGCCGAAATAGATTACGGGATACATTACCAAAAACATAACGGTTATAATACTTGCGAACGAGCCGAGCCAGTCGTAAAACTCTTTATCGGCTTGTTTAGAAGCAAGAATATACCTGATTCCTGCCCATATGGCAAGCAAAGCGCCCGCCAAAGCAAAAATTTCTATGTTTTTTTCAATTATCAGCAGTAAAACCATCGGCGTTCTTATAGCCGTGTCCGGCGACGGACCTATTGTATAACTTTCCGAGATAGTATAAAAAATATCGGAAGTAAAACCGGCTAGAAAAGCAATTATCCCGATAAAAACATTCCATCCCTGATGCCTGCCCGTCCCCTTCCTGTCAAAGCCGGCATAATATATTGCGCCGAGAACAAGAAACGCTAAAAGGAATTCCATCGAATAACCGATAACACCGGGTTGCAGTTTATTCATAAGAATCCAAAAATTGGGGATTCCGTTTTTAAGCAGGCTCAAGAAATAAAAATATACTATCGTCTGCACCGTGCCTATTACTAAGGCACACATTATAAGCGGCTTCGCCAGCCTGAAATATCTGTCTTCTTTTTTAAATATCCCTATATACTGGGATATAAAGGCAATCGCCATAAAACCGAGCGCAAGCCTGTTTATAAACAGATTTACTATATCTATAACACCTAAATTCATCGTATTTACTCCTCTTTTGATTTTATACGGTGGCAGGCGCTTTTGGTTCGCCGCCGATTAATGTTAAATAAACTAACAAAAGGAGAAACAAAATCCCCAGCACCGTTGCCGCAGGTCTTTTAAACGGACTTCTTTCGTGTCCCCTGTCGATAAAAGGCAATGCAAAAAGTATCGCAAACCCTATGGTAGGAACAAGGAACGTCGAGAATATGATAAGTCCGTGTCCCGGGAAATATTTCAGCAGTTCCTCGTTCGCTAAGAAATACCAGTCTGCTTCCGGAGCAAAGTTAAGCGCAAGAGGTCTATACATAGGACCTATTTCGGCTCCGTAAACCACCGCAAGAAGGTACACTACGGCAAACACTGCTAAAGCGACTATCATATCTTTAAATAACTGGTCAGGGAAAAACGGGACGGTAGCATCGGGATGTTTCCATTTATTTAAGTCGTCGTCGGACAGTTGACTGTTTTTATATTCCAAAGGCATACCCTGTTCGCCTGTCTTCCTGATTAAAAATATATGCACAGGTATAAACATAATTACTACTATCGGCAGAAGCCAGACGTGAACGGCAAATATATGCTGCATCGTTAAAACAGATGTTTCGGTTCCTCCCCTGACTATAATCCTTAAAAACCCGCCGATAACCGGCGTATGAGCCGCAACGTTCGTAAGAACGTTGATAGTCCACCATGAATTTTCGTTGCCGATAAGCATATATCCGGTCAAGCCAAGGATGACAACGACGGAAAATAAAACCATGCCCACCACCCATTGAAGTTCTCTCGGTTTTTTATATGAACCGGAAAAATACACTCTCGACATATGAACGAGAAGAAAAAATATCATAGTAAAAGCGCCCCACAGATGTATGCCAAGCAGAATATTCCCGAGAAGAACGTGGTGCTTTATATAATATGTAGCATTTCTCGCCATAGGAAAATAAGGAACGTAATAGAATAACAAAAATATCCCTGTGGCAACCTGAACAGTAAAAAGAAACGCCAGCAGGCTTCCAAACGTATAAGCCCAACCGCCTCTTGCAGGTATTCTTTCGCCGTTAAACTCTTTTATTAACTCGGTTAGCTCTATTCTTTCGTCAAACCAGTTTTGAATTTTTTTAAACATCAGACCCCCCTTTCTTTTGGATTATCTAAGAACTTATTTTGGATTAAAACGGTACCGTTTTCTATTTTGTGAACCCAAACGAATAAAGGTCTGGGCGGGGGTCCTCCTACGACCTTGCCGAGGATGTTAAACATACCGCCGTGACAGGGGCACATAAATTTTTGTCTTGCTGGTATCCAATGGAGAGGACAGCCTAAATGAGTGCACTGATTGGAAAAGAAATAAAGTTTGCCGGTTATATCCTTGACAACTATAACCTGCCTTGGAAGAGTATTTACCGTCCAGCCTTCTTTAACTCTGAAATAAACGGGAACAAACTTAGGAACCAGCGGCTCGATATTCTCTAAGTCGCTTACTTTTCCGAGTTCGGACCACACGATATCCCTTTTTTTAAATAACGGGCTTAATACTTCTCCAAGAATCGGAATCGCAAGCGCGACGCCTATTACGGCGGAGATTAAACCGATAACAACCATCATAAAAGTTCGCCTTGACGGCGACTCTTCTGAACTTTTAGTCATTTTTACCCCCCTTTAGTTTAGACTTGTGACTTTTTTGTGTTTTTGCATTATTTTATTTATTATTGATTAATATTTGGCGTTATTAATTTCCGATAAAATTTCAAAGTATTAAATATAAATTTTTATCACTACGGAACTAAAAAGTCAATATTTTTTTTAGCATCTCTAATTAATTTGATTTTTATCCTGAAATGATGTATAAAAATAAAAAAGCGTTTTATATTATTTGTCTTAATTAATAATTTTAACCCGCGTCGAAAATGAATTTACAGATTGAATTAATCGAACGTTACGTAGAGCAATTTCCCGATTCAAGAATCGGGAAATGCATAAAGATAATAGAAAGAGCGGCAAAGATGAAAACTAATCTTCTTATTCAGGGAGAAACCGGCACCGGAAAAACGACTCTGATTAATTTTGTTGCAAAAAAAATTTTCCCGACAAAGCCTCTAGTAACCGTTTCCTGCTTTAATTTATCGGGAGAACTTTTTCAATCAACCCTTTGCGGGCATTTAAAGGGCGCATTTACCGGCGCCGTAGAAACTACCGAAGGAAAAGCCCAAACCGCCAATAACGGAGCGCTGTTTTTTGACGACGTGGACACATTAACTATGGACAACCAGTCTAAACTTTTATATTTTCTGGATTACCGGGTGTGCGAAAAAGTCGGGAGCACAATACCGGAATTATTAAACTTATGGACGGCGTTTTCAACAAATTCAAATATCGAAGAAAAAATAATGACCGGATTTATGAGGGAAGATTTCTATTACAGGATTTCGACTATTAAGGTAAACATTCCTCCTTTGAGGGAAAGGCCTAATTTTATAAGATATTTTATCGAAAATTATTTAGACGGCTTAAAAATTTCATACTGCAGAAAATTTATGGAAGAATGCCTCGGATACGAGTGGCCCGGTAATATCAGGGAAATGACTTCTGCGCTCGATAGAATTCAGATTTTAAATTACGACGGATGCAAAAAGGTTCAATCACTTAAAGAATGCGGCATCGATATGCGCGGGGGACATAAACGCAAAAACGAAAGTCCGGCGCAAAACAGCTCTGAAAATTATCCGCCGGTATTAAAACAAAACGTGGGCAGAGAAGACATTTTCGACATAACTTCCGAGAAAGACAGAATTATGTCGGCATTAAAAAAAGCAAAATACAAAAGAAATAAGACATGCAAAATATTGGATATTTCATACTCTACGCTATGGAGAAAATTAAAACGGTACGAAATATACGAAAGCATCAGGTAAAGTAAGCCCCCACCCGCCGTTCATAAAAGAGCGGGTGGGTAAATTTCAGCCTTCGTATCCGGTAAAACAGAACTACGGTCTGACGTTAAACTTCTTAAATATCCATACTTTTACTATATCGACAAAGAACAGGTAAACTACGCCGATTATTAAAATTCCAAGTATGTCCCCCCATGAAACTGGTGTTATCAAAGGACTTCCTCCGCCGATGCCGGCAACGCCGTAATGCGCCAGCAGGGAAACAAGTATGAAATCGGCGATGGTTGCCGTAATCATAAGTTTGGACGGCATGGACTTGTAAAAATAACCTCCGGTCCTTACGAGATACAAAACGCCCTGTCCAGTAAAAACCATTATCAGAAACACTATTGTTTGAATCTGCCCTGTGGGATAATTTTTATGGAGCAGATATGCAAGGGCGCCAAAGGAAAAAATGAGCTGGAATATTCCCATGGGAACTGAGCCCATTACCATATTCTTAATCTTCCAGTCGTTCGGTTTCGGAGAGAATTTTACATTATCAGTCGATATCGACATGGTTACGAAGTCGTTGGTGAATAATAAAAGTATAACTAACAGCGGAGTTATTATGAACGATTGAGACGGAGATTTATGATAAAAATAATTCATCAAAACGACTCCGAATATCGTAAAGAAAGAAATTTCTATGGTTTTTGCTATCTTGTTCAGAACCCAGGTGGCCATCCTCTGAAATATTTCCCTGCTCGTTTTAATTGCGCTTACGATATCCCCAAGACCCGGGTCTGTAAGAACAATGCTGGCGGCCGCTTTTGCCACGTCGGTAGAACCGGAAACGGCTATTCCGACCTCTGCCTGTTTAAGCGCCGGAGAATCGTTTACCCCGTCGCCGGTCATTCCTACGATATAGCCATCGTCCTGAAGCACCTTTACTATGCTATACTTATCTTCAGGATAAATGCCGCCGAACACATCATAATCGGCAAGTTTTTTCTCGCCTTCTTTTGTTTTGCTGAGTTCGAGGAGTTCTTTCCTCTCGCAAACCCTGTCGCCGATATCGAGCCTGCCTGCTATAGTCCTGGCGGTTATCGCGGTATCGCCGGTCAGCATGATAGTCCTTACGCCGAGATTGCGGAGTTCATGGACTAGAGTCTTGGAATCGGGTCTTTCGGGGTCCATATAGCCCAGAAACCCCAAGAAATCTAACTTATCGCCCTTTTTAGTGCCGACCGCAAGTACCCTTTCCCCTTTAGTGGCAAGGCTTGTTTCAACTTCCTCAAATTTATATCCAGAATCTTTTCCGCTGTTGACCATTTCCCAGATGGTTTTGGGCTGCCCCTTGAATACATGGACATCCTGTCCGTTTACGTTGTAAACGGCTTCGGTTCTTTTAGTAGCGGGGTCGAACGGGGTAAAAGATACGCGCACTCCATCTTCTTTAATGTTCAAAGGTTCAGAAACTTTGAATATCGCATCGTCTAAGGCATCCTGGCTCTTCGCGTCGCTTGCCATAATCGCATATTTTAACAATTCTTCTTTGGTATGTCCGTCAACCGGAGTAACGTCTTCAAGAATAACCTTGTTTTCGGTAAGGGTTCCCGTCTTATCGGAGCAAAGAATCGTCATTGCCGCGGATTCCTCTATAGCGGAAAGTTTAGTCGTCAATACGCCTTTTTTGGAAAGCTCTACCGCGCCTAGCGCCGTTGAAAGGGTGTACGTTGCCGGAAGAGCTATCGGGATAGCCGCTATAAGTATTACTAATATAAAGACAAGCGTATCGAGGAGCGGGAAACCGTTATATATTCCGTACACTAAGAAAAATGCCAGAATAACGAAATCTATCGCCATAAGGTATTTAACGATTTTAAAAATCAATTTCGACAGATTGCTTTTAGTTTTTGCAATTTTAACAAGTTCCGCAGTCTTGCCGAAGAAGCTGTTTTTTCCCGTTCCTACGACTATTCCCGTCGCTTCTCCCCTTTTTACGACCGAACCTGAATATGCAATGCTACCCGCCCCAGCCTCAACCGGCAGAGATTCCCCCGTCAGAGCCGACTGGTCAAGCTGGACGTTGCTGTCTAATATTTTTACGTCCGCCGGAACGAAATCGCCCATTTTTAAGAGAACCACATCGTCGGGCACGAGGTATTTCGCGTCAAGTATGGTCCACTTGTCGTCCCTCATGACTTTTGCTTTAACGGCAAGCCTTTGTTTTAGCAGCTCGAGGGCTTTCTGCGCTTTTCCCTCATGAAGGAAGGACATTACTGCGTTAAATATTAAAAGAGCTATTATTACTGCCGCCTCAATATACTTTACAGATTCCTTAGTAGTGATTCCGGCTATAACTTCCAATACCGCCGCAAACTCTAACATCCACGGAATAGGACCCCAGAACCTTTTTAAAAAATCCATAACCGGATTCTTTTTTTCTTCCTCCACGCAGTTCAAACCGCACACCTCAAGTTTCTGGTTTGCCTGTTCGGTCGTGAGACAGACATACTCGCATACAACTTTCTTTTCTTTTTCTTTAGACATTTACCCCCCAATTGTTTAAAAATACGGTTAATTTTAAAAAAAATGAAAAAATAAATAGTAAGAATAAGATAAAATGAGCACAATGAGAAGAATAGCATTTTTTATGCCATAAAATATTGTTATATTTTGCCGGATTAATGCCGGACTAACGCAATAGGATTGCAATAATTCTATGAAATGAAATAAAATAAAGTGAAATAAAATGAAATAAAGTGAGAGATAGTGAATTTATTTGAAATCAGGCAGTTGGGCTAAATACGCACCTATAGACGAATCCCCGTTAACGGAAATCTCTTCCGGCGTTCCGCATGCAATTATTCTGCCGCCGCCGTCCCCGCCTTCCGGTCCCATATCGATTATATAATCGGCTGATTTTATCACGTCTATGTTATGCTCTATGACTATTACCGTATTGCCGGCTTCCACGAGCAGATTTAATATATCCAATAGTTTATTTATATCGTCGAAATGAAGTCCGGTCGTAGGCTCGTCTAGTATATAAAGTGTCTTATACTGCCCCGGTCTCGCCAACTCTTTCGAAAGTTTTATTCTTTGAGCCTCGCCTCCCGACAGCGTAGTCGCAAGCTGTCCTAAATTTATATAATCGAGACCTACGTCTATTAAAAACTTGAGCTTATGCGCAAGCGCCGGAAGGGCATCGAAAAATTCATAAGCTTCTTTCACGGTCATGTTAAGGACGTCGTAAATATTTTTATTCTTATACGTAATTTCTAGGGTAGGTCTGTTATATCTTTTCCCTTTGCAGACATCGCACACTACATAAACGTCCGGCATAAAAAGCATTTCTATTTTTTTTACCCCGTCGCCGCTGCAGGCCTCGCATCTGCCTCCTTTTACGTTAAAACTGAATCTGCCGGGATCATAGCCCCTTGCCCTCGCTTCTTTTGTTCCGGCAAAAATATCCCTTATCAGCGTAAATATTCCGGTATAAGTGGCCGGATTAGAACGCGGCGTTCTCCCTATAGGGGACTGATCTATATTGATTACCCTGTCGAAATATTTCGCATTTATTATATCATCCGCCTCAAATTTTTTAAAATCGGATATATACCCGTTTTTATAAGCTGATAACGCCTGATAAAGCGTATCTATTATCAAGGTGCTCTTTCCCGACCCGGATACTCCCGTAACGCATATAAAATTATTCAGCGGAATTTTAACGTCGATATTTTTCAGGTTATTCATTCTGGCGCGTTTTATTTCCAAATAACCCGATAAACTGCCCCTTCTGAAAACCGGCATATTTATTTTTAATTTTCCTGTTAAATATTTACCGGTTAAAGAGTCCGGATTTGTCATGATTTCTTCCGGAGTTCCCTGGGCTACTATATAGCCCCCGTTTTTACCTGCTCCCGGTCCCATATCGATAATATAGTCGGATTTGAGCATAGTAGATTCATCATGCTCGACTACAATAAGCGTATTGCCTTTATCGCGCAAATCTATAATCGTTTTAAGAAGCCGCTCGTTATCACGCATATGCAGACCTATGCTCGGTTCGTCCATAACATATAGAACGCCGGTCAAACCTGAACCTATTTGAGAAGCAAGCCTTATTCTCTGGGACTCTCCGCCTGAAAGCGTTTGCGCCTGCCTCGAAAGAGTCAGGTATTCAAGTCCCACGTTAGTTAAAAATTGAAGCCTTTCTTTAACCTCGTTTAAAATTTTTGCCGCTATGCCGGTTTCGTAATCACTCAAATTTAAATTTTTAAAAAAATTTAAGGCATCTTTAATACTTAAATTTGCAATTTCGGCAATATTAAGTCCTCCTACCCTATAACTGATAGATTCCTTCTTTAATCTGAAACCGCCGCACTCGGGACATATTTTCTCTGCTCTGAATTTTCTGGGATCCAGCAGATAATTTCCTTCCGTTATATTTCTTTCAAGCATGGGAATGATACCTTCCCAGTATTTTAAATGGAACGATTTATCGTCGTTCATGGCGCCGTAAAACTTTATTTTTTCGCCGCCCGAACCGTATAATATTGCATGTTTTATATCGCCGCTTAAATTCGCATAAGGGGTATCAGGGGTAAAACCGTAATGTTTCGATAAGGCGTTTATAATTTGATTTTTATAAACAGGCGTTGAGTTTTTGAAAATAATTAAAGCATCTTCCTTAAGGGAAAGATTTTTATCGGGAACGACAAGGTCTTCGTCAAAATATTCCTTATAGCCCAATCCTCCGCATTCGGAACAGGCGCCCTGCGGGCTGTTAAACGAAAAGACTGCCGGTTCAGGCTTGCCGTAACTTATATTGCAGTCTAAGCAAATCGAGTTCTCTGTTAATATTTCTTCCCTGTTTTCATATTTAAGTTTTAAAATGCCGGAAGATAATTTTAATGCAAGCTCTATGGAATCAAACAATCTTTTTTTATTTTCTTCTTTTATAACTAATCTGTCGATAACCAAATCGATGTTATGTTTCTTTTTTTTATCGAGGTTAATGGGTTCGTCTAAGTTATATTCTTTACCGTCGGCGTATATTCTGTAAAAGCCGTGTTTAAGATAGTCGTCGAACTTTGCCCTGAATTCGCCCTTTCTTTCAATCGCTACCGGAGACAAAACTATCAGTTTTTCTCCGGCTTTATTGGAATAAACCGATTCCACCATCTGATCTACGGTTTTAGGCTCTATTTTTTTGCCGCAATTATAGCAATAGGGAACTCCTATTCTTGCAAAAAGAACCCTTAGATAATCATAAATTTCGGTTATAGTTCCCACCGTAGAACGCGGGTTTTTGCTTACGGATTTCTGTTCTATGGAAATAGCCGGCGAAAGTCCTTCAACGAGATCAACATCGGGCTTGTCCATCTGTTCCATAAATTGCCTTGCGTAAGAAGACAGCGATTCTAAATATCTCCTCTGCCCTTCGGCAAATATAGTGTCAAAAGCCAAAGAGGACTTTCCGGAGCCTGAAAGACCGGTTATCACGACAAGTTTATCTTTAGGAATTTCTAAGCTTATATTTTTTAAATTATGCTGTCTTGCCCCTTTAATTATTATTTTTCTATCCATTTATTTCTGTTCTCCGATATCCTGCGGACTAATTTTACCGACTCTATCATGCTTTCGCAATCCGCCCTATTCCTGCCGGCAATATCATAAGCCGTTCCGTGCACGGGAGACGTCCTTATAATCTTCAGTCCGGCGGTAACGTTCACCCCTTTGTTAAAAGAAAGAAGTTTAAACGGTATAAGCGCCTGGTCGTGATACATAGAAACTATCAAATCGAAATCTTTATATCTTTTCGCAAAAAAACTGTCCGCCGGAAACGGTCCTTCTATATTTTCGTTTTTGTTCCGGAATTCTTCAATGGCAGGCATTATAGAATCTTTTTCCTCCATACCGATTCTGCCGTTTTCTCCGGCATGAGGATTCAACCCCAACACGGCGATTCTTGGGTTTTTTTTGCCTAAGTCCTTTTTTATCCAATTAAGCGATATATTTATTATATTTTTTAATAAGTCTTTTGTTATCTTAGCGGGAACATCCGATAACGGAATATGAATAGTCGCAAGAACGGTAATTATTTTTTTTGAATAAAAAAGCATAACATAATCGCCGGAACCGATTAAATGTCCTAACAGTTCGGTATGCCCTCCAAACTTTGCGCCCCCCTTAAGCATCATGTCCTTATTAATAGGGGCGGTCGCGAAGCCGCATATTTTGCCTTTTAGAGAAAAATCCACAGCCGTTTCTATATAACGTTCGACGTCTTTTGCATATTCCGGATTAACCGCCCCTAACTTAACGGAACCGTAAGATCTTGAAGATAAATCTATTACGTTAATTTTTCCGCTGTTATAGGATTTTTTAAGAGGCGATTCGGGGCTGATTAAATTGAGAGGCGTGTTTGTTTTTATTACCTTTTTTGAAACATTGGCTATATGTTCGAAAGACCCGAAAATAACCGGTTTGATGTGTTCATTTTTTTTGGCAAAATACTCCGACGACTTTATTGCAATCTCCGGTCCTATTCCGCCGGGGTCTCCCATTGTAATGCCTATAAAACAGTTTTCTTTAACCAATTTAAATTTTATTTTATTATGCCGCAATCAATATCTTAACGTAAGAATTCTTTCTTGCCTTTTTTAAAATCTTCTCAAGGTATTTATTTGTTTTATATTTTTCTAAAATAGAAAATATTTCTGGTCTTGCCTGTTTAAAGGTCTTAAAAGACCCCATCTTTTTCCCGACGGATTTCAATAAAGCATAGCCAAACTTAGTTCTTATAATGCCGCTTACTTCTCCGACATGCAGTTTAAAAGCAATATTGGAAAAATTGGGAGAAAGTTTATTTTTATAAATATAACCTATCCTACCCCCGTTCTTTTCCGAGGGGTCTTCGGAATATTCCCTTGCAAGTGCAGAAAAACTTTTATTTCCTGATATAGCAGTCTCCCTTATTTTGGAGATTCTTCTGTATATTTCTTCCTTTAATTTCTTATCGGCATTTTTAGGCACTGCTAAAAATATAAGCTTCAAATCTACTTTGGGCTCGCCTCGGAATTCTTCTATATTTTTTTTATAATAATTTAATAATTGGCTCTTAGTTATAACCATCTTATTGCCGTAAACTTTTCTTAAAAGCTCTACTTCCATAAAGTGGCTTTTAACCTGTTTTATGTAGGCTTCTTTGGTTATTCCTCTTTTTGCGAGAAAGTTAAAAAATTGGCGAACGGTAAAATTATTTGCAAGGGCTACGGCTTTAATATATGCGTTTAATTGTTTCGGAGATATATATATAGCGGCTTTCTCCTCTTCCTGCTTAATTAAAATATTGTTAATCAAAAGATTCAGGACATCTTTAGTTTTGGACATTATAGCCGAATCCGACTGGGTAAAAATTCCCTGCGATGCTTCATTCTGCATCTGCTCGTAATCTTCGAACGCCTGCCTGTTGAATTTAGCAAATTCATATAAAGTTATAGGGGTTTTATTGACTACGGCGATTACCTGGTCAACTATTACGGCATCGGATTCTTTCAATCCTTCCGAAAATAAAATAAAGGTAAATATGCCGGCGATTATAAATATATAAATTCCGGTTTTTTTTATTGCATTTATCATAATAAGACCCTGTTTTCCGCTTCGGCATAAACGGCGTTCCGGATGAACCGCCTAAATGCAGACGGTTCATCCGTGATTATTTAATATTTTTCAATACCGAGTTATCCTTTGTTCGGCATTGCCGGTTATATTACCCCTGCTTTTTACCCGCCTCCGGAGCCGAAGCCGTCTTATGTTCCGGAACATTATTATTTATGCCGGAGTTTGCAACCGGTAAATTGTTATAAAAATATTTTACCTTGGATTTTTTTCTTAAATTTTTCACAAAAGCCTTTAAAATTTTTGAAGCCTCTTTCTGCTTCATCATCATAACTATTTCCCCTTTGACGGCGGAAAAAGGTTTAGGTTTGCCTGTTACTACGTTATTTAATTTTATTATATCGAAGTGGCTGCCAACTTTAACTATTTTTGAAATTCCGCCTACCTTAGGGATACTGAAAGCGGCATTGTTAAACGCAGGAGTTGTCTCCTGAAATTTTATCCAGCCGAGGACTCCGCCGGTTTTACCGTTAGGAGCAGTGGAGTATTTTTGTGCCGCCGAGGCAAAAGGCGCGCCGCCGCTGAGCTCTTTATAAACAACCTGCGCCTGTTTCATGGAATTCAGCTGTATATAGCTTACGTTGATTTTAGACGGCAGATTGAAAGACAGATAATGTTTTTTATAATACGCTTTCGCATCGGCGTCCGTAACCTTGACTTTGTTGGCAACTTCTTTATGTAATAAAAGCTGGACTAGCAGTCCCTTTCTAAAATCTGAAATCTGCGACTTATAAGATTTAGATTTATTTATTCCTTCTTTTAAGGCTTCGTTGACTAAAATCTGTCTGTCAACAAGGCTTTTGAGAAGCCTTTTCTCGCCTGCCGGCGTTTCGAGATACGACCTTAGCGCCGGGGGGAATTTCGACATTTCCTGTTGAAACTTAGCTAACGTAATATTTTTTCCGTTAACCGTAGCGATAACTTTGGTAGATGCGGACTGTTTTTTCGCGCATCCGTATAAACCCATCGATATAACGATGGAGAATAAGGCGATTAATAAAATCGAACCTTTGAACTTTTTCATTTTTTCCCTCTTAATACATAAAAGTTAAAATTAAATATATGAATATCTTTAAATATTAACATAGCTATATAAACGTTGCAAGATAATTTTAGCTTCTTCTAATATGTCCCGGCTCAAAACCTCTTTCTTTAATCTTATTTTTATTTTAAACTCTCCGATAAAGTTAAAAATATACGACGACGAAAATGCCTTATCGTTTACAAGTTTAACCAGCGCTTCAAAAACCGTGTCTGCCGATTCATGAAACTCTAATACGAATTCTTTTTCTTTTATTTCAAGAAGCTGGACCTTTGAATTTTTCATGTAACTTTTGAGTTCCGTTATCTTCAAAAGATTATTGACGGGAACTTCTATTTTTCCGAATCTGTCTTCAAGCTCTGCTCTTATTTTATCTACGTCGCTCAGGCTGTTGCAATTAGAAAGTTTTTTATAGACGGACATTTTGGTTTTACCTTCGCTTATATACGAATCCGGAATATAGGCCGATAAATTTACCTTTACCTCGGGAACTATCTGAGGCGGCAAAACGGCGCCCTGTATTTTTTCTACCTCTTCCTTAAGCATCTGCATGCACATTTCAAGTCCTACCGCATCTATATGTCCAGATTGCGCTCCCCCGAGAATATTCCCTGCTCCTCTTATCTCTAAATCCGCCATTGCAAGTTTAAAACCCGAACTGAGTTCGCTATAATCTTTGACGGCGTTTAGCCTTTTTCTTTGTTCGGCGCTCAGGTTATCTTTTCCGGTTTCAAGAAGAAGCAGACAATATGCCTGTATATGAGACCTTCCGACTCTTCCTCTAAGCTGATAAAGCTGGCTTAGTCCTAATTGTTCGGCATTATTTATAATAATCGTATTAACGTTGGGATTATCAAGCCCCGATTCTATGATTGCCGTAGAAAGCAGCATATCGTAACCTTTATTGTAGAATGCATGCATAACATCCATAATTTCTTCGGAACCCAGCCTCCCGTGAACTACCCCTATTCTTATATCGGGCATTATTTTTTTAAGCCTTTTATAAACATTGTCTAAACGGGATATCCTATTGTCGATAAAATAAACCTGCCCTCCTCTGTTTAATTCTTTAAAAACCGCATCTTTGATAATTCCGTCTTCACACGGCTCTATAACAGTAATAACGTTTTTCCTGCCGGACGGCGGGGTGCTTATGATGCTTATATCCCTTATTCCCGACATCGAAAGATAAAGCGTCCGCGGAATCGGCGTTGCGCTCATAGCAAGCACATCTATGGAATATCTTATTTTTTTTATTTTTTCTTTCTGAAGCGCGCCGAATTTTTGCTCTTCGTCTATTATCAAAAGACCTATATCCTTGAACTCTATCTTTTCGGATAACAGTTTATGCGTTCCAACGATTATATCTATGCTCCCGTCTTTAATTCCTTTAATTATTTCTTTCTCTTCGTTTTTTTTAATAAACCTTGAAATACATGCAACTTTTATCGGATATTTTTCAAATCTTTTTTTAAAATTATTGTAGTGCTGGTCAACTAAAAGGGTAGTCGGGGCCATTAATGCAACCTGCTTTCCGTCCATAGCCGCTTTAAAAGCCGCCCTTATTGCGACTTCCGTTTTTCCGAACCCTACGTCGCCGCATATCAGCCTGTCCATAGGCTTACTGCCGCGCATATCCGAAAGAACTTCTTTTATAGCTTTTGACTGGTCGTCTGTTTCTTCAAATTCGAAACTTTCCTCGAATTCCCTGTATTCCTCATTTTCTTCTGAGAAAGCAAATCCTCTTTCCGCCATTCTTTTTGCGTACAGAACTTTTAAATCTTCGGCTATTTCTTCGATTCTTTTTTTCGCTTTTATCTTTGCTTTTTCCCAATTTCTGTTTCCGAGCCTGCTCAATACCGGGGAATTTTCTTCCGAAGACGCTATATATTTATGAAGCAGGAATATTTTATCGGAAGGAACAAAAAGTTTATCTCCGCCCTCAAAAATAAGCGCAAAATAATCGGATGAAACTCCGTTAAGCGTAATGTTTTTTATTTCGGTGAATTTTGCTATGCCGAATTCGTCGTGAACCACAAAATCGCCGGGATTAAGTTCCTCTATATTTTGAAAATAATCGGCGCCTGATGCTCCGCGTCCGGATTCAGGCGTTAAATCCAGATGATGCCTGAAAAGTTCTTCGCCTTTAATTATAAATAGTTTATGCTTCTTAGATATCATCCCGGAGGAAATATCCCCCGTCGAGATTTGAAAAAGTCCTTCCGTTTTATCTGCGACTAAGCCTATAGACCCGAAAATAGTTTCAAGCCTCTCTTTATGAATTTCGTTTTTTGACGCAATTACTATACGGTATCCTTTTTCGATTAGATTAATAAAAATTTTCTTAATTAACGCCAGATTTAATTTTCCGTCTTTATATTTTAATTTTTCGGTAAAATCTATACTCCCCGATTCTATGGCGAACGATAATCTTCCTATCGGATTATCGGAGTTTTTGACTCCGTAATACACTGCGGATTTTTTATAATTGTAATAATAAAATTCGTTTAAATTATTTAAGGAATGATTTAAAAGATTTTTGTTAAGAGTATCGCGGTTTAATGCATCTAAAAGTTCGGTTTCAGGTTCTTCTATATATAAGACGGGATTTTTCAGGACGTCTAAAATGTTCAGTTTCTTCTCGTAATAATCCTGCTTGACCGGAAATACGGTAAACCCTTCTATATTTTTAAAACTTATCTGCGTATTTAAATCAAAATATCTTATATCCTCGACGGTCTCGTCAAAAAAATCTATCCTTGCCGGATAAGGACTGTCCGCATTAAATATATCGATAATGCCGCCCCGGACTGCAAATTCGTTTTCATTCTCTATTTGAATTGTTTTCTCGTAACCGTAAGAAATTAACGTCTTTATAAGGTTTTCTCTGGGAAAATTCAATCCTTTCTTAATATGTATAAAAGAATTTAAAAGGCTGTCCGGTTCCGGAACTTTAGAAAAAAAAGAAATCGGGGTCAGTATAATAACCCCGTCGCTATCATTTTTTAAATCATACAGGAGGCTTACGGGAATTATTTCTTCGCAAAATAAGATTTTTTTTGCGGAGAAAAATGAAAGATTTTTATATAAATCCTTGGCAGAGGCGTAATTGTCGCATAAAAAAACGTATGTTCCGCTTCTATTTGCTATAGATAAAGAAATATCTAAAGAAAAGGCCGCAGGTGTTTTTAATTTTATCGAATTCAAATCAATGCTCTATATCAATTCTAACCTATAATCCAAATCCCGATTAGAAACTATTTCATCCCGTCATTATAAAATTAAAGTTTTGCTTCGTTAATAGAAGCCTGCGCCGCAGATATAATTGCCACAGGAACCCTGTAAGGAGAACAGCTGACATAGTTAAGATTCAACGCGTGACAAAATTCAATCGAACTCGGGTCTCCGCCGTGTTCTCCGCATATTCCGAGTTTAATATCATTTCTGGCGGCTTTGCCTTTGCTTACGGCAATTTTCATAAGTTCCCCGACGCCGTTTCTGTCCAATTCCATAAACGGGTCGGTTTTAAGTATATTTTTATTCAGGTAATCAGGCAAGAAAGAACCTATGTCGTCTCTTGAAAAACCGAAAGTTGTCTGCGTAAGGTCGTTTGTGCCGAACGAGAAAAACTCTGCCTCTTTAGCTATTTCGTCGGCAACCATACACGCCCTGGGCAGTTCAATCATCGTGCCTACAAGATATTTAAGTTTTACGCCGTATTTCTCCATTACTTCGGAAGCCTTTTTGTCCACAAGTTCTTTTAGCAGTCTTATCTCTTCATAAATTCCGACGACCGGTATCATAATTTCCGGGATTATTTTATTGCCGTTTTTATGGAATTCGCATGCCGCTTCAATAATAGCCTGAACCTGCATTTCGTAAATTTCCGGATAGCTGACTCCAAGCCTGCATCCTCTATGTCCAAGCATAGGATTTACTTCGTGAAGAGAGACAACTTTTGATTTTAACCTTTCGTAAGGAATATTCATAATTTCCGAAAGTTCTTTTATATCTTTATCCGTTTTCGGCAAAAATTCATGCAGCGGAGGGTCAAGCAGGCGGATATTAACGGAATATCCTTTCATTTCTTCATACAATTCGAGAAAATCCGATTTTTGCATAGGCAAAAGTTTTGCGAGAGCTTTTTGTCTTTCCGTGATGTTTTCAGAAAGTATCATCTCTCTTACCGCTTTTATCCTGTCCCCTTTAAAAAACATATGTTCCGTCCTGCAAAGCCCTATTCCTTCCGCTCCGTAATTTCTTGCGACTCTGGCGTCCTCCGGGGTGTCCGCGTTTGCTCTGACACGCAATTTTCTGAATCCGTCGGCAAATTTCATTATAGTTTTAAAATCTTCATTTATCTCAGGCGTTATCATCTGCACATAACCCGAATAAACCTCGCCGTTGGAACCGTTAAGCGTTATAACGTCGCCTCTTTTTATCGTTCTTTCTGAGCCGGAAACGGTTATTTCGCCTTTCTTTTCATTTATTTCGAGAGAAGAACAGCCTGTTACGGCGCATTTGCCCATTCCTCTGGCTACGACGGCTGCATGGGACGTCATTCCGCCTCTTGCGGTTAGAATTCCCTCCGCTACGCTCATTCCGTGAATATCTTCCGGTGAAGTTTCCATTCTTACTAATATTACTTTTTTACCTTTTTTTGTTTCATCTTCCGCTTCTTCGGCAGAAAATACAACCTCGCCGCTTGCAGCGCCGGGAGATGCCGGTAGTCCTTTTGCCAAAACGTCTTTTTTGGCGCTAAGGTCAACCGCCGGATACATAAGCTGTGCAATAGAATACGGGTCTATTCTTAAAACTGCGGTTTTTTTATCTATCATGCCTTCCTTTTCCATATCGACGGCAATTTTAACAGCCGCTTTTGCGGTTCTTTTACCGGTTCTTACTTGAAGCATATAAAGTATATTTTCCTGAATCGTAAACTCTAAATCGAGCATATTTTTATAATGTTTTTCCAATAATCCCGCATATTCCAAAAGTTCTTTATACACGGCAGGCATAGCTTGTTCGAGTGAAATATCGGACGGATTTTTCTTGGAAAATTCGTTTATAGGCTGAGGAGTCCTTATTCCTGCTACAACGTCTTCTCCCTGCGCATTGATAAGATATTCGCCGTAAAAACCGTTTTCCCCGGTGGAAGGATTTCTTGTAAAAGCTACTCCTGTAGCCGAAGTTTCCCCCATATTTCCGTAAACCATGGATACTACGTTTACCGCGGTTCCCCAGTTTTCCGGAATCTTATTCAGTTTTCTGTAAATTATGGCTCTGGGAACGTTCCATGATTCAAACACTGCAGAAATACCCATCCATAACTGCTCCTCAGGGTCTTCTGGAAAATTAATTCCCTTTTCTTTTTTGACGACGCTTTTAAATTCGCTCACGAGGCTTTCCAGATCTGTATCGCTTAATTCGTTATCGTTTTTTACCGATTTTTCTTTCTTTTTATTTTCCAGAAGCGATTCCATAATACCCGGATCTAATCCAAGCACCACGTTTGAAAACATCTGGATAAATCTTCTGTAGGTATCGTAGGCGAATCTCCGATTGCCCGACTTATTTATAAGCCCTTTGACCGTATCATCGTTTAATCCAAGATTCAGAACGGTATCCATCATTCCGGGCATGGAAACTCTTGCTCCGCTTCTAACGGAAACTAAAAGAGGGTTCTGAGCATCTCCAAACTTAGATCCCATTATTTCTTCCATTTTTTTTATATTAGCTTTTACCTCACTCTTTAATTCATCGGGATATTTTTTATTATGTTCATAATAGAACGTGCAAACATCTGTGGTAATAGTGAAGCCGGCGGGAACTCTTATGCCGAGGTTAGTCATCTCGGCAAGACCGGCGCCTTTTCCTCCCAACAGATTTTTCATAGAACCGTCTCCGTCTGCATGCTTGTTGCCGAAAAAATAAACATACTTGCCCATAACGCCATCCTCCAAGTAAATAAAATAAATAAATTATATATTTTATATTTAAAAAACTAAAGCGATTATTATAAATCTAAACTTGAAAAATCGCAAAAACTTTTAAGAAAATTAAGCACGTTATTTAATAATCCGAGTCTGGAATTTTTAACTTCTTCATCTTCGGTTAAAACCATAACGCCGTCGAAAAAACCGTTAACGGGATGCGTCAGTTTATGCATTTCATCTGCCGCCGACGCATAATCGCCGGCTTTTAATAAAGGAACGGTATTTTTTTGAACCGATTTGAATACGGCGGCAAGCCGGATTTCCTCCGGCATAATTAGTCTGCTTTCATCAAAACCGACGATTTCCGAAAATTTATATGTGATATTGTTAATTCTTTTATATACCTGCGATAACTCAAAAATTTCTTCGTGTTTCTTAAATTTTGAAAGAAAATCTATTTTGAGGAACGAAGTGTAAAAATCGCCGGTTATTTCGGCAGTTAAAACCGCTGTTATTTCATCAGATTTATAACCGCCGGAAAGCAGATGGTTTTTAAACCTGACAAACGCAAAATTCATAAAAGCGGTCTTTAATTCTTCGGTATTTAATCTGCGTTCTTTAAAAAATTCATTAAAATAAAAATCGCATACATCGCTTAAATTAATTTTATATTTTTTATCTAAAATAATTTCTATTACACCTATCATAGCCCTGCGAAGATAAAAAGGGTCGGATTCTCCGGTAGGGAGTTTTTTTAACATGACAAACGAAAGAACGGTATCTAATTTATCGGACAAAGAACAAAGCGCCGATAAGTCGTTCGACGGCAGAAGCTTTTTTTTTGCCTTTAAAACCGGATAATAATGTTCTTCGATAGCCAGGGATACTTCCGCGCTTTCTTTAGACGCTTCCGCGTATATCCTGCCCATTATACCCTGCATCTCCGGAAATTCATATACGGCATGCGTTGCAAGGTCGAATTTCAATAAGCCGGACGCAGTTTTAAAATCCGACAGTATGCCGGAAGGAAAATTCAGCTTTCGGGCTATAAAAATTCCCAATTGTCTGATTCTCTCAGTTTTATCAAAATACGAGCCCAAACCTTGATAAAATAAAATATTTTTTGTTTCTTCGACAAAATGGGACAGCTTTTTTTTGCTGTCTTCTTTAAAGAAAAATTCGGCATCAGCGAGTCTTGCGGTTAAAACCTTGGAATATCCGGATTTAATATTCTTTTCAAGAGATTCTTTAACGGAAGGTGCGGGGTTTGCATCGGCAACGGCGGCAAAATATGGCAGGAGACCGCCGTTTTTGCTTAACGGAAAAAATCTCTGGTGTTTGCGCATGACAACCGAAAGCAATTCTCCCGGAACCGAAAGAAATTTTTCATCGAATCCGCATATTACCGGATAAGGAGCTTCGGTTAAACCGGTTATTTCGTCTATAAAATCGTCGTCGTATTCCGGCATATCCGCGTTTACTTTTTTCGACAGCAATTTAATCCCTGTTTCTATATATTTTTTTCTGTCGGCGTTTTTTAAAATTATGCCGGCTGAAGACAAAACGTTAAAATAGTCTTCGAGACCCGAAATCTTTACCGATTTCATTTTATAAGCAAGAGGTTCTGCAATGTACGTCCTGTCGGACGATTTAATATCTCCGAAATTAAACGGCGCGCTTTTTCCGTCGAATATGGACAATATCCAAAGGACAGGTCTTGGATACCGTATTTCTTTATCAAGCCAGAACATCGTTTTTCTGAAAGGAATTTTTTTAATAAACCGGGGGATGTTTGCTGTTAATAAATCCCTGACCGGCAAGCCTTTTATACGTTTTTTATAAGCCGTATAAACGCCTTTTTTCTGGTTTAACGGATAAATTTTTTTATAGTCGGAAATTTCGTTCTTCTTCATAAACTGCAAAAGCGGAGGGGCCGGAACGCCTCCGTGATAAGATATGCTTACCGGAGGACCTATGATTTCGACCTCCCTGTCTGGAGATTTTAAGGGCAGTCCTTTAATTAAAACAAAAACGCGCCTCGGCGTCGAAAACGCATCTATATCAGGCTTTTCATTAAGCATTATTTCATTTTCAAAGAAATTTTGCAGAATGTTTTTTAACGCCTCTGGTATTCTTCTTACCTCATCGTACGGAAGTTCTCCCGAACCTATTTCCAGTAAATATTCGCTCACGGTAATTGCTTAATTTTATTTTCTTATTTTTTATTTTGGTTAATTCAGCTTTTATCGGAATAACCGGTATAAAGTCTGGCGCATCCTTCGGCAAGCGCCCTTACTTTTAATATATAATTCATTCTCTCCGATACGCTTATAAGCCCTCTTGCATCAAGCAAATTAAATGTGTGGGAACATTTAAGGCAATACTCGTATGCGGGCTTCACAAGTTCTTTCATTTTAAACGAAAGCAGTTTTTTCGATTCCGCCTCATATAAATTGAATAATTTATGCAGAATTTCTCCGTCGGCATATTCGAAGCTGTATTTAGAAAATTGCGACTCGTCGTCTTTATGGATATCTCCGTATTTAAAAGAATCGTTCCATTGAAGGTCGAAAACGCTGTCTTTATTTTGTAGAAACATAGCAATTCTTTCTAATCCGTAAGTAATCTCTATGGCAGGTTTAGAAAGCTCTATGCCGCCAATCTGCTGAAAATAGGTAAATTGCGTTACTTCCATACCGTCAAGCCATACTTCCCATCCCAGACCCCATGCGCCGAGCGTTGGAGATTCCCAGTCGTCTTCAACAAACCTGATGTCGTGCTCAATAGGATTTATGCTGATGCTCTTGAGACTGTCTAAATAGAACTCTTGAATTTTACTTATATACGGCTGTATAACGACCTGAAACTGATAGTAGCGCCCAAGCCGGTTTGGATTTTGACCGTATCTTCCGTCCGTAGGCCTTCTGGACGGCTGAACATAGGCGGCTCTCCATTCTTCGCTGTCAAGACATTTAAGAAACGTGTAAGGCGCAAATGTAGCGGCTCCCACCTCTGTATCGTATGGTTCTAAAATTACGCATCCAAAATCAGACCAGAAATTTTGGAGTTTAAAAGTTAATTGTTGAAAATCGGGAGTTTTAATAATTTTTCCTCTTTTTAGAAAACTTATTATACAAAAATCACCGGATTTTAATACGACAGCGTTTTAACGTTATCGTCCATTACCATTTCAACGACATATGCGCCTCCTACAACGCCGCTGCATTCTTCAATCAAGTCTTCTTTGGTAAAATTATTTAGTTCCAGAGCGGGAGTGCATACTTTGAAAACGACGCCGGCTTCGTAAGCGTCCTTAATAAAATCATAAACCGATTTAGGACTGCCTTCTTTAACCCTGAGATTTTCGGCGACACCTTTCTTCATTAAAAGACCGGCATCTGCCGTGAGCACGACTTCTACTTCATAATCCATAGTTGCAGCGGCAGCCGCTTGAAAAAACGGAGCTCCGAGAGCATGAGGATTATCAGCGGAAGTATTTTGAAGCATAATAAAAAGTTTGTTTGCCATTTGTAATTATCCCTCCATTATTTTTTTGTAAACTTTTGCAGAATGAGCCGAAATTAATATTTATATGCTTTTATAATAACATCAAAACACGTTAATTTGCAATAAATAAAATCTCAAATAGCCGGATATAATATTTTCATCGATTCCTTAACTTCCTTAATGGTTTCGGAAGCGGTTATTTTCGCTTTGTCAGTTCCGGCAAACAGAATATCCCATATCTCGTCTTTATTTTTTAAGTAATATGCCCTTCGTTCGTTCATAGGCTCAAGAAGCGTTTTAATAACCTCGAACAGGTTTCCCTTGCATTTGACGCATCCTATTTTTCCGTTTTTACAGTCGTATTCCGTTTCCTTTATCAGGGTATCATTCGAAAAAGCCTTATGATAGGAGTAGATAACGCATATTTCCGGGTTGCCTTTGTCGGTCGGGTGTATCCTGTTCTTATCTGTCAAAGCAGAACGGATTTTAGATTTTATCGTATCGAAATCATCCGAAAGGTTAATCGCGTTTCCGTAAGATTTGCTCATTTTAAGGTTTCCGTCAAGCCCTACCAATTTGGGAAATTTATCTATTAGGGCAAATGGTTCTATTAATTTCACGTTATACAGTTCGTTAAATTTTCGGACTATTTTTCTGGCAAGTTCTATGTGCGGAAGCTGGTCGATGCCGACAGGAACAAGGTCTGCTTTAAAAATTGCGATATCGGCAGTCTGACTTACGGGGTAGCCTAAGAAACCGTAAGTTAATTCTTTATAACCCCTTTCCTTAGCCTCGGTTTTAATCGTAGGATTATGCCTTAGGAGATTTACAGAAACAAGCATAGAAAAAAAAGTAGTCAGTTCGGAAATTTCGGGTATCATAGACTGTATTGCTATAGTGGATATTTTCGGGTCTATCCCTGCAGAAAGATAGTCTAAAGCTACAAGAAAAATGTTTTCGCCGAGTTTTTCGGGATGTTCGAAATTAGTAGTAAGCGCTTGAATATCGGCTATCAAAATGAAAGTTTCGTATTGAGTCTGAAGCCTTACTCTGTTTCTTAGCGAACCGACGTAATGTCCCAGATGAAGCGGTCCTGTCGGTCTGTCGCCGGTTAAAATTCTTTTGTATTTATATTTTGATTCGTCGGCCACAGCCGCGTTTTCCGTTTTGAAATCCATTGTTTTTATACCGTTTTATGCGTTTTTTTTGGTTTAATTTTAGATTATAATATGTTATAATTTTATAAACAAGTTAAAAAATTACCACTTATACCATGACTGATAATTTAGAAAATATAAAAGCAAAGCAGAAGGCGGTTAAAGATCTTTTAAAAAAAAAGAACGCAATACTGCTGGCACATAACTATCAAAGAGACGAGATTCAGGAAATTGCCGATTTTCAAGGGGATTCCTTGGAACTTTCCGTTAAAGCCAATAAAACCGACGCCGATATAATAGTATTTTGCGGCGTTAGATTTATGGCGGAAAGCGCCGCCATAATGAATCCGGATAAAACGGTTATCCTTCCGAACGAAAATGCCGGTTGCCCCATGGTAGAAATGATAACCGCAAAGGATATTCTTAATTTAAAAGCGGATTATCCCGATGCTCCCGTAGTAGCCTACGTCAACACGTCTGCCGAATGCAAAGCTGTTTCCGATATTTGCTGTACTTCCGCAAATGCCGTCAAAGTCGTAAACTCTCTGTCCGCCCTAAGAGTCATAATGGTTCCCGATAAAAATCTGGGAAGCTACGTCCAAAGATTTACCGATAAAGAAATAATAAGCTGGCCGGGTTTTTGCCCTCCTCATCAAAGAACGTCGCCTGAAGATATTAAAACCCTGAAAGAAAAATATCCGGGAGCGGTATTCGTCGCCCATCCCGAATCTGCGCCCGAAACTATAGATGCCGCAGACCATGTTTCATCGACGTCCGGCATGTATAAGTTTGTGAGGGAATCTGCCGCTAAATATTTTATTATAGGAACCGAAAGGGGAATAATGTATAAAATGAAGAAGGAGAACCCTGATAAAATTTTTATACCCTCCAACCCGGGACTAGTTTGTCCGAATATGAAAAAAACCCATCTAGACGACATTATAAATTCCTTGGAAAATATGGAAAATATTATAAAAATTCCTGAAAACATCAGGGTCCAGGCAAGAAAATCTATTGAAAATATGCTTGCCCTTTAGGAACTGGAACTTTTTACAATTTATAATTACGCGTCATCAGACATTATCCATATTAAGCACGTATTGCCTGACTCCTTCCAAAAGAGTAAACCTGTCTAATATGACCGTTTCGCATGGCATAGATTCGACAAAAAGCCTGTTCTGGACAAGTCCGCCCGTAAGATATATCTTTTCGGGCTTCCTTGCAAACCTGTGCATAGATATGCATATGCCCTTAATTAATTTTGCGGCGGCTGTCCGGGGTTCCTCTCCTGCGGCTACGAGGTCGAAAACATGTCCCATTCCCAAGAGTCCGCAAGTCGCTGTAATAAATTCCTTTTGAGGCTCTATATTTGAATAATCGACGTTTAAATAATTTCCTAAAATTTCTATCGCCTGTCCGGTAAAAGCTCCGCATTCGGTATTCCAATCCGAATGTATAAAACTGCCGTTTTTGAACTCTGCATATTTTGCATCCCTCGAACCGACATCGAGAATAGTGAAAGAGCTCTCTTTTATAAGACTTTTGCCGGCATGGGCAAGAGCAATAATTTCGTTTACGGAACGGTTTGCAAATCTGTTAATATTATGTCCGGTTCCTGCATCCGCCCTGAACGTCTTTTCTAAGTCGGACACTCTTTTAACCGTCCTTTCGCCGGTTTCGGTATTTAATATTTTTGCGTATGTCGTTCCCGCATCAAGCAGTATCATTTCTTTTCTCTTGTTTAAATTTTAAATAACATTATTTAATTGCAAAAATGCCGTTAATTTTGCAACAGCGCTTCTCGTAAGCCCTATATCCATATCTATAAAAATTCCCCTCGGATGCTTGCTTGCAAGGTAAGAAGCAAGACCTGCTTTCGGACAGAAGCTTTGCGAAAAGAATACGGTAGGAACATCCGGATTAAACTCTAATTCTAATTTCAGGTCCCCGGGAGTGAGATTTTCTACACACCTCGTCCATCCGTAAACATGGGTTTCGTCCGGAAAATAATTTGCGATAGAAAAATCTCCCCATGGAGGTGTTCCCCAAAAAGCGCATTTGGGTTTAACGTATTCCGGTTTGAACGGTCTTTTCTTTTCCATATCGCGGTAAAAATAACCGGCTATTTTACCGAATTTTTCGTCTAACGGAATACCGCTTTTGCAAATAAAATCCCCTTTTTTTTCAAAATCTTTATTTTTAACGCGCCTTAACTTAATTTTAAGTTCATTTTCTATAAAATCTGCAACGAAACCCATTTCGTTGCACCTGCAGATTTCCGAATCTTCTATTATTATCTCGGAAATGGGGTTTCTTCCGACCAAAACGGAATCCATAACATCCTCGTTCCAGTAGTCCGTTACCGATAAAATGTTGGCGATAATTCTTTTAATCTGGGCGCAATAAGCTTTAGGAAGTATATTGTCGGTGGGCTCGGTTATAAGCCTGTCCACTTTATACATATCGAGCGACAGTATAACGGCGCTTTTTTTTATTAATTCCTCCATAACTTCTCTTGGCGGAATGCCTATGATTCCTACAAAAGGCTTGTCTTTAGGGTTTTTAAGAAAAGATTGTTCTTTTCCTTTAACGAATCCGTGCCTCGTTAAAACCATATCTTGCGCCGGATTATACGAGTTATAATTGTTATTTTCGTTTCCGCCGTTTTCCAATTTAAACGCACCCCGACTTTTCCTATTAAATTGCTTATAAAATTGCTTATAAATTATCTTATAGGATTTTAAAAAATTAATAAATGACTTTTGTCACAAAAATCAACAGTTCAACAGATATCGCAGATGAACTCTTCGGCTGACGTGGCCGCCAAAGCGCCTTCGCCTACCGCCGTGGCCACCTGAAGCAATTTCTTGGAATGGGCGTCGCCTGCGCAGAACACTCCGGGCATTGAAGTCATTAAGGTATAATGGTCGGTTTTTATAAAACCGTTTTCGTCTTTCTCGATATTTTTGAGAAAAGACGTCTGGGGATTAATTCCTATAAAAATAAAAACGCCCTTAACCGGAATGGTTTTTCTCTCTTTGGTTTTGACGTTTTCTATTGTTATAGATTCTACTGATTTACCGCCGTTTATGGAAATCGGAGAATGTTCCAATTCCATCGTAATATTTTTGGCGTTATGCAATCTTTCCTGTATAATTTTTTCGGCTCTGAATTCTTTCCTTCTATGTATCAAAACCACCGATTTAACTATTTTAGTCAGATAATTGGCCTCTTTTAACGCAGAGTCTCCTCCGCCGATTACAGCTATATCTTCGTCTTTAAAAAAAGGACCGTCGCAGGTAGCGCAATAAGATACGCCCCTTCCGGTAAATTCTCTTTCGCCCGGGATATTAAGCCTTTTAGGAGAAGCTCCTACCGCAATTATAACCGTCTTTGCCTGATAACTTTCGTTAACGCCCCTGAGAGTTTTATACTGCCCGTCATCGGTTATATCTTTTATTTCGTCGTATATAATATTTAATCCTAAACCTTTGGCGTGTTCTTCGAATTTCTGCATAAGTTCCGCCCCTGAAAGCGACGGGAATCCGGGGTAATTTTCGATATTGTCGGTAACGGCAATCTGCCCCCCTACAGCCATTTTTTCTATTAAAATAATATTAAGACGCGCTCTGAGAGCGTATATTGCGGCGGACAGCCCTGCCGGTCCCCCGCCGATTATAATTAAATCGTAAACCATACGATTTGCCTCCTGCTTATTACCTGTCTGTTTTTTTATTTTTTATAGTTGTTTTATGCAAAAATCATTAATATAATACATTAAATCATATATATTTTTTTTAATCAAACTGTTAGACCTTTAAATTAAATTATGAAAAAATCGCTGAATCTTTTGCAGCTGACATTCGCTTCGACAAGCGCTATTCTTCTTTTAATACCGCATAATTTTCCATGATTAATTAATCCTCTAAAAAATAAATATAAAATACATATATACAGTTTTAGATGCAATAAACATGCCATTAAAAAGGGTCAGAAAAAGGTGTGAAAACGAGATTGCTTCGTCGCTAACGCTCCTCGCAATGACAGGATATTGGCTAACGCTCCTCGCAATGACAACATCTCGTCATTGCGAGCGAAGCATATCGGACCACGTGTCCGATGAATCTCATTTGCAATGACAGGACTGGGTATTTGTCTTTAATTCCCCTTTTTTAAAAGGGGTGGCAGTCCGCCGCAGGCGGACTGACGGGGTATTTATAACAAATTTTAGCATTCCAAATCAACTATATGCGAACTGTTTTTCGCAGAACTTTGCCGTTATAACGCGTCCAATAGTTCGCAGTTAAACTAAATTGTTTTAAAACAGCGAGCCGTCTCTCACAAGCCCAAAATGCTTATAAGCAAGTTCCGTAGCAATCCTGCCTTTTTTAGAACGCTGTATAAAACCGCAGGCGACAAGATAAGGCTCTACGACGTCTTCAAGTGTGTCTTTCTCGTCGTTCATCGCCTGCGCTATCGTTTCGATGCCTACGGGTCCGCCTCCGAATTTTTCGATGACGGTTTTCAAAAAAAGAACGTCGTTGGCGTCTAAGCCGAGTTCGTCTATTCCGAGACTTTCTATGCCGAACTTTGCTACCTCGAGAGTTATGCGGTCTTTTTTAAGGTGCGCCATGTAATCTCTGAGTCTCCTTAAAAGCCTGTTTGCTATGCGGGGCGTCCCTCTGGAACGGCGGGCGATTTCAAAAGCGGCGGCGTCTTCTATGCCGATGCCGTAAAGTTTTGCGCTTCTGATAACGATATTTGCAAGTTCGTCCGCATCGTAATATTCGAGTCTCGCGGTAAATCCGAACCTGTCCCTGAGGGGAGACGGAATAAGCCCGGCTCTGGTAGTCGCGCCTACAAGAGTGAAACGCGGCAGGCTTATTCTTATAGATTTAGCAGTTGCGCCCTCGCCTATTATAATATCGAGCTTAAAATCCTCCATGGCGGGATAAAGCATTTCCGCGGCAGGTTTAGGCAGTCTGTGTATTTCGTCGATAAAGATTATATCGCCGTTGGAAACGGCGGATAAAAGAGCTGCTATATCGCCCGCCTTTTCTATCGAAGGTCCGGATGTTATTTTAATGTTTACTCCGAGTTCTTTTGCTATAATACCCGCAAGAGTGGTCTTGCCGAGACCCGGGGGGCCGAAGAACAAAAGATGGTCAAGGTCGTGGTGTCCGAGGCTTGAAGCTCTTTTTTTTGAAGCGTTTATAAAAATAAGGAGGTTTTCTTTTAGTTTAGTCTGCCCTATATATTCGTCGAAAGATAACGGTCTTACGGGGTTGTCGAAATCGCCAGCTTCGTCTTTTTCGGGAGAAACCGAATCGGTATCGGTATCGGTATCGGCAGGGGTTTGAGATATATTTTTCCTATTTTTTTCATCTTCAGCGCTTTTAAAGTCTTTTTTGAACGATGCCATAATATATGTTATTTATAAATTATAAATTATAAATTTTTCTTGGAATATATATACTTTAAACATTCCTTAGTTAAATCTTCGGTGGCGGCCGGAATGTTTCCTTCGGATTTAACGGCGCTGAACACCCTGCTTGCAAGGTTAAACGAATCGAGCCTCGAATAGCCGAGAGCCTCAAGCGCCTGAGCCGATTCCATTATTATATCGGAGGGCTGTTTATCCGCGGGCATTACCGGGTTTATTATCTCGCTTCCTTTTGTATTTTCAATGGTCTGCCGTATTTCTTCCGGACTTAAACTTAAATTGGCGCCGCTGCATTCCGAATATCGAACGTTCTTTATGCAGAGGTCGCCCGCTTTTATATCGTTAAATGCCGCCGATTTTTTTAATATTTTATTCTTCATCTCCATTATGATGCGCTCTGCTTTAGACTGCCCTATGCCTTTAATTGCGCAGAGAGCGGAAATATCCTGCGTAGTAAGGATATTTATCAGATTTCCGGCATCTATGCTGGAAAGAATGGTAACGGCAAGTTTCGGACCGACGTCTTTTACGTCCAAAAGAAGCGAAAAAATTTCCCGCTGGAGTCTTGTATTAAAACCGTAAAGCGTTATTCTGTCTTCCCTGACGTAGGTGTGGATAAAAAGGCTTAAATCCATGCCTTCGCTAACGTATGCGGAACTTTTTTCAAAATTAGGCATAGGCATATATACCTCGTATCCTACCCCGCCGGTTTCGAGGATGATAAGCGATTTTTCGATATCTCTGTAAATTAATGTTCCGCGCAAAAATGCTATCATTTAATATATGATTAATAATTAAATATTACAATATATTATATAATTATAAGGCTTATACAACCTATATGCCGACGAAATTAGCCATATCGGTAGCGCAGCAAACCGCAATAGAAAGCGCATCCGATATATTATCGTTAAGATTTCGGTTTAAAAACTCCTTTACGTTAGCGCCGTTAGAGGCGCAAATAAGCCTCAGGGCATCTTTCATCTGATTTTTATCCGCATCTCCATAACCGGAGATGCTTTTTTTAACGAATCTCGGAGAATATTCTTTTAATTTTATGTTAAAAGCCGACGAGAGCAGGCATATTACACCTCTTGCCTGCGACAATTTAATCAGCGACGACGGATTTACGCCTGAAAAGACAGATTCTAAAGACATAAAGTCCGGCGAATATTGAAGAGCGACTTCCTTAAGCTCATCGTAAATTTTACCGAGATTAGAAGGAAACTTATTTTTTCCGGCATCTATCAAACCGCAGGATATAATTTCGAACGGTTTGCCAAAAGAAGGGATATCTAAAACAGCCCATCCGGTTAATCTCGACCCCGGGTCAACCCCTAAAATTCGATAGCCCATAACTCAAAACCCTTTAAAACCCTGCATAAATAAACGACTATTTATTTTTATTTTTATCTATATCAGTTCAGCCGGCTTAACTTTCGGCTTCCTGAATGTCGAAATTTGCGTGAACGTTCTGAATTCCTTCTATTTCTTCGAGCGCATCCATAAGTCTTACCATTTGCTCGGCTTCTTTTCCTTTAAGTTCGATATTGGTCTGGGGAATATATGAAATTTCTGAAAATTTTTCTTTTATGCCTTTAGACTCGAAAGCTGATTTGATATTCTCAAAATCTTTTACATCGCTGTAAACTAAAATTTCGTCTTCTTCGGTTTTTACGTCTTCTGCTCCCGCCTCTAATGCAATTTCCATTATAGCGTCCTCCGTATTGGATGCAGCATCGAATCCTATTACTCCTTTTTTGTTGAACATCCACATAACGCATCCGGATTCGCCAAGACTTCCGCCATGCCTCGAAAGCGCATGCCTTACTTCCGAAACCGTCCTGTTTCTGTTGTCCGTAAGGGTTTCAATAAGGAGGGCTACTCCCGCAGGTCCGTATCCTTCGTATATTATCTCTTCGTAAGTTTCTCCTTCGAGTTCGCCGGCGCCTTTTTTTATAGCCCTTTCTATATTTTCCTTAGGCATATTCGCGGCTTTTGCTTCATCTACTGCAAGCCTGAGACGCGGATTAGACGATATATCTTTTCCGCCTATTCTGGTGCTGGTGATGATCTCGCGTATGATATTCGTAAAAATCCTGCCTCTTTTTGCGTCTAAAGCGCCTTTTTTTCTTTTAATAGTGCTCCACTTGCTGTGACCCGACATGAAATAAACCTCCTAAAGTAAAATAATGAATATTTGGTGCGAAAGGGGGGACTCGAACCCCCAAGGATTGCTCCGCTGGATTCTAAGTCCAGTGCGTTTACCAGTTTCGCCACTCTCGCAGATATATAATGATATAAAGATATAAAATGATATAAAATGATATAAAATGATAAAAAATGATAAAAACAATATATTAAACAATCAATAAAACAATCTATTTTATATAGCCATAGCCATTATATTACAAGAATATTTTTAAGTCAAAGACGAATAAATACCCCGTCATTTTTGCCTTTCAAAGAAAGGCAAAAATGCCACCCCTTTTTTCAAAAGGGGAATTAAAAACTAAAACCCTGGCAATCCGACTGCGGCAAAATGCCACCCCTTTTTTCAAAAGGGGAATTAAAGACAATGACACAGTCCTGTCATTGCGAGGAGCGTTAGCGACGAAGCAATATAATGCGAGATTGCTTCGCTTCGCTCGCAATGACGAGATGTTGTCATTGCGAGGAGCATTAGCGACGAAGCAATCTCGCTTTTTCAAAAGGGGAATTAAAGACAATGACACAGTCCGGTCATTGCGAGGAGCGTTAGCGACGAAGCAATATAATGCGAGATTCATCGGACACGTGGTCCGATATGCTTCGCTCGCAATGACAACATAGCTGGCAATAACTCCGTCCTGTCATTATAAAAAATAAGCGTAAAATGCGTATTGTGAGAGTGTGTTTTTAATGGCGGGGCCGACGGGGATCGAACCCGCGACCTCCGGCGTGACAGGCCGGCGTTCTAACCGTCTGAACTACAGCCCCTGATGAAGATATTTATAGTAATCCATTTGCATGGAAAAGTCAAGAAATTTATATGGTAGGCGGAACAGGGTTCGAACCTGTGACCCCCGGCTTGTAAAGCCGATGCTCTAACCGGCTGAGCTATCCGCCCAAAAAAACAACCCTCATTTTTTTAAATCTATATAACCGTAAAACGATAAAATGAGGGTTTGAATAAAACTGCGAAACGATAAATTACTTTCCGCTATTGACTGCTTCTTTAAAAGATTTACCGGCTTTAAATTTCGGCGACTTAGACGCTTTAATCTGAATTTCTTTTCCGGTCTGCGGATTTCTGCCTTTTCTTGCCGCTCTTTTAGTTACTTCAAACGTGCCGAAACCTACGAGCCTTACCGCATCGCCTTTTTTCAACGCGTTGATTACGGCATTGATTGCCGCACTAAGAGCTTTTTCGCTGTCCGCTTTCGTAAGCTTGGACGATTTTGCAATTGCATCAACCAATTCTGCTTTTGTCATACCAACTTCCTCCTTACATTTTAAGGTTTTAATAGTTTAATTTTAGTTAAGCTTCCCTGCTATACCGCATTTGCAGACGCTTTACTTAAGTATATATAATATATATATGTTTTTAATGAGGATGTCAACAAAAAAAACATATTTTATAACATTTTTTTATATACTTAAACCGATTTTGCGCCGGCATCCTTTTCGTAAAGAAGAATCGGCTGCCCGCTATTAATAATAACATCGTCATTTATGACGCATTCTTTAATAGTCGGGTCGGTCGGTATTTCATACATAACATCAAGCATTATTGATTCGAGAATTGTTCTTAATCCTCTGGCTCCGGACCCGTGTTTTATTGCTTTCTTCGTAATTTCTTTAATAGCCGAATCGGTAAACCTTAAATTTACGTCTTCCAGTTCAAACAATTTCTGGTATTGTTTGATTAACGCATTTTTAGGCTTTGTTAAAATCTCTATAAGGGCTTTCTCGTCAAGTTCTTCGAGCGTGGCTGTTACCGGAAGCCTGCCGATAAATTCCGGAATAAGCCCGTATTTCAATAAATCCTTGGTTTCGACCTGCTTCATTATTTCGTAAGGACTTACCGATTTGCCGGATTTAACTCCCGCATTAAAACCTATAGGCTGCTGATGAATCCGCTTTTCTATGATTTTATCGAGACCGTTAAAAGCACCGCCGCATATAAAAAGAATATTGCTTGTATCTAATCTTATAAACTCCTGATGCGGGTGCTTTCTGCCTCCTTTAGGCGGAACGTTTGCGACTGTTCCCTCTATAATTTTTAAAAGCGCCTGTTGGACGCCTTCTCCCGACACGTCTCTCGTTATAGAAACATTATCCGTTTTCTTTGCTATTTTATCTATTTCATCTATGTATATTATGCCTTTCTGGGCTCTTTCAATATCGTAATCGGCATTTTGCAAAAGAGAAAGAAGTATACTCTCCACATCCTCGCCGACATAGCCAGCTTCGGTAAGGGTGGTGGCATCGGCAATGGCAAAAGGCAAGTCAAGCATTCTGGCAAGCGTTTGAGCAAGCAGGGTTTTTCCGCTTCCAGTAGGACCGATTATTAAAATATTGCTCTTTTGCATTTCTACGTCGTTATTGCCTTTGTCGTTCTGATTATAACCGGTATTCGATTTGCCGGATTTATTGTTATGAAATTTTTCCGAGTCTTTGAATGAAAGATTATGTTCTATTCTTTTGTAATGGTTATAAACGGCAACCGAAAGAATTTTCTTAGCCCTTTCCTGTCCCACGACGTATTGGTCTAAAAAAGCCTTAATTTCTACCGGTTTATAAAGATAATTTTCAACCTTTACTTCTGCTTGAACCGGCCGTATTTCATCCGATATGATATCGTTGCAAAGACTTATGCATTCATCGCATATATAAACCGACGGTCCCGCGATAAGTTTTCTGACCTCGTCCTGCGATTTTCCGCAAAAAGAGCAGTAAAGCTCTCTTCCGTAATTATCGTCGTTATTGTTGTTATTATTTTTTTTTGCCATTTTTAGAAGCCTCTGTATTATAATTATTTTGCATTTCTAATTTCTTTTTTCTCTACTACTTTGTCGATTATTCCATACTCTGCCGATTGTTCTCCGCTCATATAAAAATCTCTTTCGGTATCTTCCCTGATTTTATCTATCTGCTGTCCCGTATGTGAAGATAAAATCTGGTTCAGCTCTTCCCTCATTCTTAAAATTTCTCTTGCCTGAATATCTATATCCGTAGCCTGCCCTTGAAAACCGCCCAAAGGCTGATGTATCATAATCCTCGAATGGGGCAGGGCAAATCTCTTTCCTTTAGCTCCCGCCGCCAGAAGAACCGCCCCCATACTTGCCGCCTGACCCATACACAGCGTCGAAACATCCGGCTTTATATACTGGATAGTATCGTAAATAGCAAGTCCGGCGGTTATAACGCCTCCCGGCGAATTAATATATATATTTATATCCTTTTCCGGGTCTTCCGATTCAAGAAACAAAAGCTGTGCTATAATGAGGTTGGCAAATGTGTCGTCGATAGCTTCTCCTATAAAGATAATCCTGTCTTTTAGAAGGCGCGAGTATATATCGTATGACCTTTCCCCCCTGTGCGTTTGTTCGACTACTATAGGTACAAGCGACATTTTATTATTCTCCGTATTAGTTTATTATTCTTCGATATATGATACCTTATTTTGTATAAGAAAATCAAACGTCTTATCTTCAAGCAGGGCATGCTTCAAATTTTCCTGCGCTTCTTTAGCGGAATAAAAACCTTTGACTTCTTCTTCTTTCATATTTGACTGTAAAGCCGTTTTTTTATAAAATTCTTCTAAATCGGCATCCGAAATGCTGATATTTTCAGTTTTTCCGATTTCGGACAGCAAAAGATACAGCGCGATATCCCTTTTTGCCATAATTCTTAATATACTCATGAATTCTTCGGTCTGTTTTTCATTTATATTTCTATACTTATCCTGTTTTTTCATTTCGTCCAATCTTGACTTCGCATCTTCTTCCACCATGCTGTCCGGAAGTTCTATCGGATTAAGATTTACAAGTTCTTCCGATATTTCCGCCCTTAAAGAATCCCTGTATCTTTTTTCTTCGTATTCATTAAGGCTTTTTTCTACATATTTTTTAAAATCATCTACATCTTTGAAGTCCCCGAAGTTTTTAATAGTGTCGGCATTTAATTCGGGCAATATCTTTTTGTCGATTTCTTTGATGAACCCCTTAACTGTAACTTTTCTTTCTTTATCGTAGAATTCAAAGCTGTCTCCTTTCTTTTTGCCTATGAAAGAATCCTCGAACGATTTGTCTATAATGTTTGAATTGAGGCTTATGGAATAATCTTTGGCGCTGTCAACTTCTTTGCCGGTTTCATCCACGGTTATGTAGTCTATTTTAACGAAATATTTATCGTTCCGGTTTATAGAGGCTGAATCGTCTAATTTTTCCTGATCCGCAAGCCTTTCAAGAAGGAAGTTGATTTCTTCATCGATAACTTCTTCAGTGATATCGCGTTTTTTATTTTTTTTAATCTTAATATTTAAATTTAAATTTTTAACTTCCGGCATAACGTCGAACGATATCGAATATTCGTTTTCCGTTTTCTTTTCGAGTGTAGGGGTTCCTACTACATATATACCTTTTTCCGAAATTATTTTCCTGAAGTCATCGTTTAAAATCTCGGCGGCGGCTTCTTCCAACAGTTCCTCGCCGTAATATTTTTTAATTATAGAAATGGGTGCTTTGCCGGGTCTAAAACCCTTTATGTTTGCCTTTTTTGCAGCGGTTTCAAGCTTTTTTTGCAAGAGTTCCTGCGTCTTCGTTTCGTCTAATTTTAAATTAACGCTTTTCCTGACTGAAGTCTCGTCTTTTATTACAACTTCGTTTAATGCATTATCCATAACCCGGATTATCTCCTGTTTTAATATTTTTATTATATTTTATATTTTTCTTGTTTTATCCGACGAATATGGGTCTTTTTGAAAGCATATCGGGCAGGATAAGTCTTCTGAACGGCATACCGTCCGTTGACGCTTTTATTTCTTTTATAAACTCCGCCGGCGTAAAATTAAAATTCTTCCTTTCCTTATACCTATTTCTGACGGAAAGAACTCCGCTTTCGGACTCTTTCTGTCCGACTACCGCAATATACGGAACCCATTCCTCTTCAGCAAACATAATTTTTTTCCCGAGGCTGAAATCCCTGTCGTCAATATCTGCTCTTATATCGGACTTAAACATATCTTCCTTTAGTTTGACTGCGAAATTTATAAATTTATCTGATACGGGAATTATCCTGACCTGCGTGGGACTAAGCCATAAAGGAAAGACGGGGATATTCTTTTTAAGAGCTTCTTCTAATATAAGATACATCCATCTTTCGATTGCGCCTACGGACGAATGGCAAATTATACAGCCGGTTTTTTCGCCTGTTTCGGACGTGTAATTTAAGCCATACCTTTTAGCGTCTTCGACGTCGAGCTGAACCGTAGAAAGCTGGCATGAACCGTTTACGGAATCTACTCCTTGAAATTCGTGTTTAAGAGCCCAATAGTGCTTCATTTTAGACAGAACTTCGATAAGCGCCGGCTTTTTTGAATATTTCAAAAGTTCTATTATCTTGTTTTTATATTTATCGTAATATTCTTTTACGATTCTGAAAACTACGGCGTATTCGATTCCTGTTCCTTCGGCGAGATCGGCGTATGTTTTGTAAAGCACCTGATATTCGTCAAATCCTTCTTTTAAATTTAGGCAGAAACTGTGAATATCCGGCATGGTAAAGCCTCTAAGCCTTCTTAAACCAGACAGCTCTCCGCTTTTTTCGTATCTGAAGCTCTTTGAAATTTCGTAAAATCTGAGCGGAAGCTGTTTATAGCTCATTTTAGCATCTTTAAGCATCGAAAAAAGTCCAAAATCTCCGGCAAATCTTAAAACAAACTCTTTGGACTGCGCAAATCTGCCCGTATCAGACTTTTCGTCCGGCACTAAAACGGAATAATGACGCTCGTGAAAAGATTCTCCCTGCCCTTTTATTTCCGGCTTATTCCAGTTATAAATCAGCGGAGTTTCTATCTCCATACACTTCAAACGATTTAATGCGATATCTTCTGCCCAATCTGACAAAAGCTTATATAAAAGAGTCCCCTTCGGATAAAACCTGAGGTGTCCTGAATCGGAATTTTCTTCGTGGTCTGCAATTTCAAGCCGCCTCATAGCGGAAACGGACGGCGGAGTTTCACCGTCTTTAATTTTAAATTCCTCATAGGCAACGACTTTTTTAAGGGAAGGAAAATCCCCAAATATCTCATCGCTTAATATGCTTTCGTTTTTTAAATCTATTTTCTTTTCTGCGCCGTCATAATTCAATATGAAAAATTCGCTTTCTACGTCTTTGACGACGTCTTCTCTTGTTTTTTTGGAAGAAACGGATGTGCCGCCGGCAGCGCCTGATTCGGTTATATGCCTCGATGATTCGCTTAGCGGATGTCCTTTGCAGGAAATTTTAAATCTTTTATACCATCCGAAAGGCGCTCTGTAAACCTGATAGAAAGGCTCAAGTTCCTCTTTTAAAGTGTCAAGCGCAGAAACGGCAAGGGATGGAGCGGCAAGACTGCTGGAAAGATGCGCATAAGGGTATAAAACTAATATTCGTGGCTTTAATTTATCGGCAATTTCTTTAATTTCCAGAAAAGCCTGTCGGACGATATTTTCCGTGTTCTTTGCGTCTTCTTTTTCGACGGTGCAGAAAACCACTAAGGGTTCTTCAAAAGAATTTCCGGTTTCATTTACGAGGTTCGGGTCTATTTCTTCTGCGACCGGAGTTTTTCCCGTTAACGAATAGTTAAAATCATCGGCGTGAATTATTAATAGCTGCATATTATAATATATTATATATTAAAAGTCGTTTGGAAGACTTTCAAGCTCCTTTGCGGTAAACACCGGTCCGTCTTTGCATACGTAAACGCTTCCCACATTGCACCTTCCGCATTTACCAAGACCGCATTTCATTCTGTTTTCAAGCGTAGTAATAATATCGCTCTTGTCGAACCCCATTTTTTCCTCCAGCGATTTCAAGGCAAATTTTATCATAATCGGAGGACCGCAAACTATTGCAACACTGTTTTCCCCCTTTAAAGGCAACTGTTCGAGAATAGTCGGAACAAAACCTACTTTTCCCGTCCAGTCCGGCGTTTCTCCGCCCGGATCCACAGTAATAATTACGTCGGTGTTTTTATATTTTTTCCATTCGTCGAAAATCGCTTTATATAAAAGGTCGCCTACCGATCTGGCGCCGTATAATATGGTTATTTTGCCGTAATCGTCCCGTTCGTCGAGGCAGTATTCCATAATAGATTTTACAGGCGCCATACCTATTCCGCCGCCTACAAAAATAAGGTCTTTTCCTTTCATTTTTGACGTATCGAAATAATTTCCGTAAGGACCTCTGAAGGCTATTTTATCACCCTCATTAAGACTGTTTATTCCGGTGGTGGCTCTTCCCGAAGACCTGAAACTGAATTCAAAATATTCTTTTCTTAAAGGGGACGACGAAAACCCGAAAGTCGATTCTCCTTCGCCTATTAAAGAAAACTCTCCGAACTGTCCCGGCAGAAAATTTATACTGCCTCCGTCGATAGTAAGACGTATAGTTTTGGTATCCGCGGTTTCCTGAATAATTTCTTTTATTTCAGCCAGTTTCGGCAAATAAATATTTTCCATTAACTATCTGCTCCCTGCTATATGTTAAAAAATTTAATTAATCGTCAATCCCTGTAAGCCAGGCATATTTAAGCCATGTCGGCTAAGTCTTTTGCGACTTCTTTAATATCTATGTCTTCGGGACAGTTCCTTGAGCATCTTCCGCATCCTACGCACAGATATTTATCAAACTTTTCGCTGTATATTTTAAATTTATGCATTAGCCTCTGCCTGTATCTGTCGCCCTGTGTGACTCTCGGATTATGCCCTGAAGTATGAAGGGTAAAAATGCCGAACTGACATGAATCCCAGTTTCTAATCCTCCTGCCTTCTTTTAAATTTCCTTCATCCTGAATATCGAAACAGTGGCAGGTCGGGCATGTGTATGTGCATACGCCGCATCCTATGCAGGATAAAAATCTGTCCTGAAAATAATTATGTTCAAAGTTTTTGTCTAAAAAACTTTTAGTTCTTTCTATTTCAAAGAGCTTTTTCCAGTCTTTATCGGCAGGAACTTTGTCTTTTGCGGTTTCTTTAAACAGGCTGATATAAGGCTTGACGAGATTTAATCCTTTTTCGCTCGTTACGATAGCAAAATATTTGTCTCCGGCTTTTTTAAGAAGTATATCGGAACCGTATGAGCTTTCCGGGGAAAGTTGCATTTCCGTGCAGAAACAATAGTTGTCCGGCTTTTCGCAGGCTATTGACACTATAGTTAAATTTTTGAACCTTTCGTTAAAAAATTCGTCTTTATAATCCCAATTAAAAACCTTTTCCATTATAGGACCGGCCGCCGCATCGCACGGCCTCCCTCCGAAAATAACTCTTTTTTCGTTTGCTCCGACAACCGCTTCAAGCCCGTCTTTAATTTCGGTATCGACTCCGGAAAAGGAATATTCTAAAAGCGTTTCGGTCTTAGGAAGGAGAAATTCTTTATAAGACATCTTGGGCAAAAGTATATCTAAGTTTGCTTCTTCAAATTTTCCGAGCTTTCCGTAAAAAGTTTCGCCGTCTTTATCTATGGGGGCTATAACCTCAAAGTTATCGGCTATAATGCCGTCCACAAATTTTTTAAGATTTTCCGCCGAAATTTCAAAATATTTTTCTTCCATTATGAGCCGTCTCCAATATCTTATTTCTTATTTAATAAAGTCGTTGAAATCGCTTTCGCTGAAAACTCCGAACACGGGTTTAGCATTTATATCCAATCCCGATTTATATCCGAACATATTATTTATATCACGCGCCATTTTTTCGTTGATAAGCATCAGCGGAATGTTTACCGGACAGGCTCTTTCACATTCGCCGCATCCTATGCATCTTCCGGAAAGGTGATATGCCCTGATAAGATTCCACTGCGCATTGCCGGTTTCTTCAGAATTGGTATCTATCCATTGCGGCATATTTTTTTCGACTATGCATCTGGAGCAGTAACACAGCGGGCAAGCCTGTCTGCAGGCATAGCATTTTATGCATTTATCAAATTCTTTAGCCCAGAAAGCGTTTTTTTCGTCCGCGCTCATAGATTCAAGTTCTTCTATCTTAGCGTAAGGCTTAACACTGCCGGATAAATTAAGCTTGGGTTCTTCGGACTCTACAAGAAAATCGTACAATACCGGGGTATGCTCTTCGCAGATAAGGCATTTGTCGTAAACGGTAGATTCGGAAACGCCGGTTTCGCCTTTATCGGCAAGATTCTGCCTTATTACGCCGTTGCATTCGACTCCGATAATTTTTATATTTTCCCTCGAAAGCTGATACTCCTGTATTAAGGCATTGACGGCTTTCTCATCGCATCCTTTGACTACTATTCCAATTTTTCCGAATTTTTTAACTTCCGGTTTTTTTAAAAACACGGCAAGGTCTTGAACGGCATGGTGATTAAAAGAAAGTTTATCCGCCTCTTCCGGCTTGGTAATAAAAAGAGGTCTCATTCTTTGCGGATTGGAGCCTTTCGCATAGCCTATTACAAGGCTGACCTCTCCGCTTTCTAAAAGGTCTTTTGCAATTTTTTGCAGCTTTTCGTCGGTCTTTGTATTTGCCATAAATATATATCCTTTATTTTTTTGTAAATATATCGGTTGATTTGCCGGGCAGAGATTTAATTTTATCGGTAAATTCGTTTATTATAGAAACCCATTTGTTTCCTTCCGAAGCGCTTACCCAAGAAAATTCGACTCTGTCTAAATCGACCCCGAGATATCCGAGCAAATCTCTGAACGTCGCATATTTTCTTCTCGAATGGTAATTGCCGCTGGTATAATGGCAGTCTCCCGGATGACATCCGGAAACTAATACTCCTTTGGCGCCTTTTTTAAAGGCTTCGACTATAAAAAGAGGGTCTATTCTTCCCGTGCAGGGCAGTTTTATAACTCTTACATTGTCCGAATATTTCATTCTGCTTGTTCCGGCGAGGTCTGCCCCGCTATATGTGCACCAGTTGCATACAAATGCGATTATTCTCGGGTCGTTTGAATTGTCTCCCGAAATTTTAGGCGCCCCGTGTTCTTCTTTTTTTACGTCTTTATCTTCCATTTCCGAAAGACTCCTTTTTTGTTTTATTTTTCATATCGCCAAAGCCTTAATCTCCGCATATATCTGGTCGTCCATAAACCCTTTGACGTCGATGGACTTCGAGAAACAGGCATTTACGCATGCGCCGCATCCGGTACAAAGCCCCGGATTAACGTTTGCTACCACCTTTATGAGTTTTCCGCTCCTGTCTTTAATTTCTTTTTTGCTTATAGCATTGTAAGCGCATACTCTCTGACAGTAAAAACATGCAACGCAGGTCGCTTCGTTGACGTTCGCTATAGTTCCTTCGACCTCGTATTCGTTTTTTGAAAATAATCCTAATATTTTTGACGCCGCAGCAGAACCTGAAACTACCGATTCGGGAATATCTCTCGGACCCTGAGCCATACCTGCAAGAAAAATTCCTGCGGTGGAAGACTCTGCCGGACGCAGTTTTGGATGAGATTCCGTGAAGAATCCATATTTATCGTAAGATATTCCAAGCATCTGAGCTAGCTTGTCCGAACCTTTTTTAGGTATAACGCCTGTCGCAAGAACAACCATATCTGCAGCAATTTCCACCTGATTCCCTGAAAGAGTGTCCGCGCCTTTAACGATTAGTTTTCCTTGGTCTTCATATATTTTGGATACTCTGCCCCTTAAATAGATTGCTCCGTCCTGTTCCATCGTTCCCCTGACGAACTCTTCATACCCCTTGCTTGTGGACCTTATATCTATATAAAAAACATAGCTTTGTGAGCCGTGAACTTTATGGGCGAATAACTTAGCATGTTTTGCCGTGTACATACAGCAAACCTTAGAGCAATAAGGGACACCTTTTTCGGGATCTCTCGAACCTACGCACTGGACGAAAACGATAGTCTGAGGAGTTTTCCCGTCGGATGGTCTCTTAATAACACCTTCGGTTGGACCGGACGCAGACAGAAGCCTTTCAAACTGCAAACCCGATATTACGTCTTTATATTTTCCGTAACCGTATTCGCCGTACATAGAGGTATCCATAAGGTCGTATCCCGTCGAAGCGACGATTGCTCCGACCGTTTCTTCTATGATTTCATCCTGCAAATCGAAGTTTATACATTTAGGTCCGCAGGCATCGTAACATTTCTGGCATTTTCCGCCCTTTTTAAAATGCAAACAGACAGACCTGTCTAATACGGGGACAAGCGGAACCGCCTGAGGAAACGGAACATATATAGCAGTCCTTTCGGAAAGTTGGACGTTAAATTCGCTTTTGACGTTTTTATGCATCGGACAGGCATTCCAGCATTCGCCGCATCCGGTGCAGTCTTTTTCGACTACGCTCCTTGCCTTTTTCTTTATTTTAACTTTAAAATTTCCGATATAACCTGAAATATCTTCAACTTCGGAATAGGTATATAATTTTATATTAGGGTGCTGGTTTGCTTCGACCATTTTAGGCGTCATTATACAGCTTGAACAGTCGAGAGTCGGAAAAGTTTCGTCAAGCTGTATCATTCTTCCGCCTATCGAAGGCTCTTTCTCTACAAGTATAACTTCTACTCCGCCGTTTGCGATATCGAGAGCCGCCTGAATTCCGGCAATCCCTCCGCCGATAACGAGAGCTTTTTTATTCAAAGGAACCCTGACGTCTTCAATAGGTTTGTCTCTTTTTACCTTCTCGACCATCATTTTCATTAAATCTACGGCTTTTGCGGTGGCCCTTTCTTTGTCTTCGTGAACCCATGAAACCTGCTCCCTTATATTGGCTATTTCCACGAAATAAGGATTTAGACCTTCCTTGGCGGCGGCTTTTCTGAATGTATTTTCGTGCATATGGGGCGAACAAGCCGCAAGGACTACCCCCGTCAGGTTTTTCTCTTTTATTATATTTCTTAAACTGTTCTGTCCCGGGTCGGAACACATATATTTATAATCTAATGCGCTTACTACCCCCGGAATTTTAGCCGCTTCTTCCCTGACTTTTTCTACATCGACCGTTCCGGCGATATTGGAACCGCACCAGCAAACAAATACTCCTATTCTTGACATAATATATACCTCGTATATCGCTCTGTTTTTATTTTAATTGCCCACATACGGCAAAATTGTTTTGCTATGCTCGCAACGACAGATTTTAGCTATATGTTTTGATCTATTTTTTTTAAAACCTTGTCGGCGGCAACCATATGTCCGTCTATTGCAAGGTCTTTAGGGTCTATTCCGAAAGAAAGCCCCAGAAGTTCCGTTATGAATAGTACCGGCAATCCAAGTTTTTCATCATATTTCCTTTCTATTTCCCTCTGCCTGACGTCTAAATTGGAATGACAGAGCGGACATGCCACTACTACAAGATCGGCTCCGTGTTTTTTGATATCGTAAAGAACATTGCCTGTCAAAGCCATAACTACGTCAGGCTTAGACAGCGAATTAATAGCCCCGCAACACTCTGTTTTGAAAGAATAATCCACCGGCTCAGCCCCTGTCAGCGCAACTAATTCGTCCATAGTAACAGGATTTTCGGGGTCGTCGAACTGCATAACCTTAGGCGGCCTTACCAAAAGACATCCGTAATATGAAGCGACTTTAAGCCCTGATAAAGGTTTTTTAACCATAGATTTTATTTTATCTTTTCCTACGGTTCCTATAAGAAATTCAAGCATATTGTTTATGCTCATTTTGGAATCGTAAGGCATTTCTAAAGAATCCGTTATTTTCTTTTTAAGAATATCGTCGTTTTTTAATTCGTAGTCGGCATTTTTAAGCCTGTTGGAACAAGCCGCGCAAGGGGCAAGAACGGACTCGCAACCGTCTTTTTCGGCTATCGCAAGGTTTCTTGCGGGGAGCGCTATAGCTAAGTTATGGTTTATACTGTGTGCTGCGGAAGCTCCGCAACAGTTCCAGTCCGGTATTTCTTTAATCTCGATATTCATCGCCTCAAGTATCTTAAGAAGGGATACTTCGTATTCGAAAGACGTCCCTTTAAGCGAACATCCGGGGTAATATGCTAATTTCATATATTATATTTTCTCCCGATAATTTTAATTTTTACTCAAAATCCTTAAAAATTTTAGCAATCTGATTTAAATCGGCTATTTTTTCTCCGTGCATTTTAAGCTTGCCCTTCTCAAGCATTTTAGGCGCTAAAAACATATCCCTGAATAAATGGCGCGTCTTCAGCTTATATTTGCCGACCAGCTCAAGCTCAAATATCCTGCCGTTCGACTTGACGTTGTCGAGAAATACTTCGTGAAACATCTGGACTTCTTTCTCAACCTTAGACGTAACGCCTTTTTTCTCGGCAATTTCCCTAAGAACGTCCATAATTCCCGTAACCTCAAATCCCTTGGGACAGCGTGTGGAACAGGTATTGCAGGAAACGCACAGCCATATGGTTTTGGAATTAAGTACTGTATCTTCCATTCCGAGTTCCGTCATTTTTATAATCTGATTCGGCGTATAATCCATCTCGAAGTTGACCGGACATCCTGCCGAACATTTACCGCACTGATAGCATTTTGCCAGTTTGTCGTGGAGCATAGATTCGACTTGCGCCGCAAAATTCCGCCTGCTTTGTTCGTTTATGACTGTTTTCATATTGTTCTACCGGAATTAGTTTAAATTTAAATTTAATTAATTATCTAACTTATCTATATATATATTTATTAATTTTAAAAAACGTCTTTTTATTATAATTTATCCGCAGTTTTTAGTCAAGAAATTTTAAGCCTCAACCGGTTGTTTTTACGGAGCGCCTAATAAATCGTAATCCTTTGCTTTTATTATTTTAACGGACATAAAACCTTCATCCGGTTTATTTCTAAAATTATTTTTTAAATCGCTTATATACATGTAAACACATCCGTCTATATCAGGAGCCTGAAAATAAGTTCTAAGCTTTGCGGTCTTATTGTTAGTTTCGTCGATTACCGCTTCATATGTCCGTCCTATATGCCGGGATAGTATGCGAGGCATAAGGTTTTTTTGGGCTTCCATTAAAATTTTATACCTTTCCGATTTTATTTTCGCGTTTACTTTTGAACCGTATTTATAAGAAGCGGCCATTCTTTCGTCTGAGTATTTAAAGACTCCGAGATTGTCGAATTCCGTGTCTTCGACAAAAGCTAAAAGTTCTTTAAAATCTTCATCGGTTTCACCGGGAAAACCGGTTATAAGCGAAGTCCTTAATGCGGAGTCCGGCAATTCTTTTTTTAATTTTTGAATCAGGTTCATAATATCTTTTTTTGTCTCCCCCCGCTTCATAAGTTTCAGGATGCGGTCACTTATGTGCTGGACGGGCATATCGATATACTTAAGTATTTTTTCTTCGTTTTTTATGAGGCTTATTAAATCATCCGTAAATAAAGTTTTCATAGGATATAAATACATAAGCCTTATCCACTTTATTTCTTTTATTGCGGCAAGCTCCCTTAAAAGGCGGTATAGACCGTTTCTTATGTTTAAATCGATTCCGTAATACGAGGTATCCTGAGAAATTATTATAAACTCTTTAACGCCGGTCGAAGCTAAATATAAGGCTTCGTTTTTAATTTCTTCTATGGGCTTAGACTTGTAAGCTCCCCGTATCGAAGGGATAGTGCAAAAAGAGCAGGCTCTGCCGCAACCTTCGGATATTTTAAGATATGCCGTTCTTTTTAAATTAAAATGCTCTCTTTCATATTTTCTCAACCTTTGCCGATTAAGGTTTTCGGTTATTTCTTTGCCTGCTATTGCCGTAAGTTCTTCTACGATTTTTTCTTCGTCGAAAGTAGGCAGGAATAAATCTACTTCCGGCAGTTCCTCTTTAAGCGCCTTAATATTATTATTTACCATGCATCCTGCAACCGCTATATATCTGATTTTTCCTGCCTGTTTTTTACCGACGGCTTCCATAATGACGCTTATGGACTCTTTTCTTGCCGCCTCTATAAATCCGCATGTATTGATAATACAGACATCGCAATTATCGATATCGGAAGAAAATTTTATTCCGGCATTTTTGAGTCCCGTAAACATCTCTTCGGAATCAACCTGATTTTTCGGACACCCTAAGCTTATAAGATTAAAACTGAAAGGCATTTATTCTTAATTAGATTTAGTTTTTATATTGACAAATGACTTTAAAGTCATTATAATTGGTTTTTAAATTAAATTAAATAAACATGTTTATATTTTATTTATATTTTATTTACAATATGCATATAATATAATATAAAATGACCGTTAAAGCCAGCGGAAAAATAAACAATATGCCTAAAAAAAATATATATCCTTATCTTTCCGCATTATTAATTTTCGCCGCTGTAATTTTAGGATTTAATAATTATTCTTTTGCAAAATCAGGCGCGGCAGTATTAAATATTAATGCCGACGGATATAAAACAGCCGGATTAAACAGCAAACCTGTCAAAGAGATAACTTTAAAGGATGCTCTGCGCCTTGCGCTAAAACTTTATCCGGGGATATTAACGTCTAAATATTCTTATATCTCGACAATTTACACCAAAAATCAGACTCTTTCGCAGTATTATCCCCAGATCTCGGGAACCGCCGGATTTTCCAGAAATTCGTTTATGGACGTGAACCAGAACGGCGTGCTTTCAGGCAGCGGGCAAATAGCAAACGGTCCGGGCATAAACTATTCTTTAAACAACTATTCGGCTGTTTTAAACGCTTCTTATATGCTGTATTCTTTCGGCTCGCGCTATTACAATTATCTTAACGCAAAATATCTTATGAAAAGT
>Ga0078972_1001313_pt1 | contig 94355 bp, 76 predicted proteins | sample YelNatPaOPGAMG01_FD_67568 | JGI IMG/M metagenome (GOLD analysis project Ga0078972, IMG submission 67568) | Hot spring thermophilic microbial communities from Obsidian Pool, Yellowstone National Park, USA - OP-RAMG-01 (SPADES assembly) (version 2) | ecosystem: Environmental > Aquatic > Thermal... | reverse complement strand
CCGATTCCGGCCGCTCGCATCCGTCTGCGTCCACACCACCACATAGTCCCCATCCGCATCCCGCGCCACCGCATTCGGACTCTCCGGCTGCGTCCGCGCATTCTGCGTCAACACCCCAGGGATCACCCCCGTGTCCTGACCAGGCACGCCCCCCACTACACGGAAATTCCGGACAAATCCAAGCTGCCCTCCACCCGTGCCCGGCACTCCATCCCGGTCTCCATCCAATTGCAACCCCGTCACCGGATCGCTCACCCGGAAATACGGATAAGCGTCCGTCATCACGTCCATCACCAACAACTGATAGTCCCCAGGCACCAACGCCTCGTTCCCCGACGTGTTCGGATCGCTGTCCAAAGTCAGCACCGCCTCGTACCGCCGCATCACCGGGTTGTACCCGAACTGCACATCCTTAATCGCCCCCACCACCTCCTGACCATTCCGGAACAGCTTCCAGTTCCGCAAATTGAGGACGCTATCCGTCCCCGGACCATCCCGGTCGTCAATCAGCCCATCCCCATTAATGTCCGCCAGCCGTTGCGACATGTCCTCGCTGAACACCACCACCAACTGCTGCGGACCAGGCGTCACCCGGCCTCCCTCCAGCACCAATCCACCTGTCCCGGTCAGCACCTTCGTCACAATCGGCCCGGACACATCCCCCTGGTTCAGGTACACCCGGCTGTCAAACCGATACACCGTGCTCAATGCCGGATTGGCAGAACTCGGTCCAGTGAACACCACAATAAAGTTCCCATCCGCGTCCGCCCCCACCGATGGCGCCCACTGCCGACCCGCCACCACCTGGTTCACCCGACGCTCCCCACCAACCGGATTCCCCGCCGCATTAAACAGCCGGTAAAAGACTCCTGATTCCAGTTGATCCTCCTGCCCCGGCTGGTTCCCAATCCCACTCCAGCTCACCACAAATGCCCCGTTCACCGCCATCGCCACCGACGCATAGCCCTGTTCGCCGGTGACACTCACGTTCACCCGCTGCCCAGTCTGCACCGCCACCCAGCTCTGCGTCACAGCGTCCCACTGGAACAGGTCCACAAACACGCCGTTGCCGTTCCCGTCCGGACCCATCCAGCTCACCACCACTGTCTGCCCCGAACCCGCCATCGCCACATCCGGATAGGCCTTCTGGCCGATTACCGTGGTGCCCACCGGAATCTCCGCCGCCTGTTGCGCCACCCCACCAGCCGTGAAGGTCCGCAGCGCAATCCCACCCGCCGTCTGCCACGCCACCGCGAAATTCCCCCGGTAGTCCATCGACACGCTGGGCAACGTCTGGTCACCCACCACCGTCGTGTTCACCTGGAATTCGGTGGCATCCAGCGCCTGCCCCTGCTGATCAAACCGACGGGCGAAAATCCCCCAGCCCGACGCCGACCCACCAGGCTCCTGGCCCCAGCTCGACCACACCACCACAAAATTCCCCTCCGCGTCCATCGCCACATCCGACCACTTCTGGTCGTTGGACGTGAACGTGTTCACACGGAAGGCATCCCCCAACGGTTGGCCGTTGGAACCAAACCGCCGCGCATAAATGTCGGCATTCCCATTCCGCGTGTTCGTCCACGTGATCACAAAGTCCCCGTCCGGTGTCATCGCCACCGACCCAAATTGCTGGTCATCGTTGGCAAACACCGAACTCGTCGTCACCGCCATCGCCGGCGCATTATCAATCTCTGTAACATCAATCACCCCGTTCCCGTTCAAATCCAGATCTGCCGGCGTCCCATCCCGATCAAACAGCCGGAAATACACCCGATTCCGGCCGCTCGCATCCGTCTGCGTCCACACCACCACATAGTCCCCATCCGCATCCCGCGCCACCGCATTCGGACTCTCCGGCTGCGTCCGCGCATTGACCGGCAGAACCGGTGTATCCTGGGCGGGTACTGTGACATGGAAGGAGAGCGTGGTGTTGGCACCAGCCGGCACAAAACCGGTGGAATTCAAGGGATTTCCCGCCTTGTCTCGAATTCCTGCGTTCGCCCCGGAAGGGGCACGAATGACAATTTGATAGTCACCGTCAGGAAGTCCCGGCGTGCCGGGCTCCAGTGCTCCATTACCATCCAAGGTGAGGACAGCCTCCCACTTGTTCGTGGGGAGCGCATAGAGTTGATAAACTCCATCGGGATTTCCGTCTCCATCGATATCGTATGGCTTACCGTTGAGCAGCGACGCGGCGTTCATACCGAATTCGACTTTCACCACGCCGCGCGGAATCTCCACGCCGTTGCGGAGGAGCACAAAGTTGTCGGGGTTGAGCACACTATCCAGGACGGTCCGTGGGTCCCCACCGAGTAATTCTTCGTTAAACGTGATAACAACCTGCGAAATGGAACCTTGGACATTCGCGCCGCCCCACAGACTCGTTCCAGTCGGCGCAATGATGTCGGTGACGAACGGCCCAGCGGTGTCCACGGTTTCGCGAAATTGCCGGTAGCGAATCGTCGCGTTGGTCAAACTTCCATCTGTGTTTTGCTCCATTTGGGTGTACGCGACAACGAAGGAACCTTCCGGCGTCACACCAATCGAAGCCCAGCCTTGTTCCGTTCCCGGATCGCCGTAGCTTTGGGCAATCATGAGAGGCGGTGCCACATCTTGTCCACCCGCACGACCGGGGTAGACACCCGTAATGGTAAACGGCCAATCGTGGCTCGCACCCTGGAATGTCACTTCATAGATGGTGTACTGATTGGGATTGGCCACCGGAATTTCCCAGGGTGTTCCAATTCGATTGGCAACTTCAAAGGGGCTGATGATTCGCACATCGATGGGCCCTTCGTAAGTCGGCTCAGCCCAGGCGGTCCCAGTCCGGGCGGCTCCTTCCAGAACCTGATCGATTCGATCTCGGGTGAGCGTCCGGTCCCACACCTGGTTGGTCTGAATGTTGTTAACCGTTACGTCCTCAAAACCGCCGATGCCTGTTCGCCAGATCCGAATGATGAACGATTCCCAGTTCAGGTTGTTGTCCATCAGGATCAGGTATCGGGTGTTGTGGCCATCCCGGAGCGTGTTGGCCACACTGTCACTGAAGAGCGTCCCGTAGGACATCGTGGGATCGGCGTCGAACCGGCTGAACATGACACCGTTCGCCTCGCCGCGAAGGAGACCGGCCACCCCCTCCAAAATCGCCCGCAAGCGTCCCACCTGTTGTGGCGTAGCACCGCGGTTGAGCGCGCGGACAAGAATCGCGTCTATGACGCCGTCCACATCGCCATTACTTGGGCTCCCCGCAGAAAACAGGGTTTCCGTCTGCGGATCAAAGTAATTAAGGAGATCAGCGTTTGTCTGAGAGTTGATCTGAGCCAGCAGAAGCTGCCGCACTGCCTGAGTAACGCCGCGCGCGTTTTCCGAGACATCCGGCCCATACCCATCGTAGGCGACAATCAAATCCCCGTCGGCGTCCAGTCCACCGCCACCTCCAAACTGCGCTAACGGCCATAACGGGGTGGATCCTGGACTGAAAGACGCACTATTGGGACGGAAGGTGTCGCGAATGACATTGCCATTCAAATCGTAGACGATCGCGCGGACACCCATGCTGGTTTGACCCGTGCTATCGGCGTCGGCAATGCCATCCCATGTGACAAGGAAATGATTGGCCGAATCAAACGCAACCGTGGGGTTGCCCCCACCCCCGACGCCAAATTGCGGAAGAATGACCTGGCCGGTAAGATTGTAACCTTTGGCCAGAACGGTCGTCACATACGGGGCGCCTGTCAAATAGTTGACGTCCGTGGTCCGCTCCCACGCGATGACAAACTCACCCGTCCGCGACATTCCCACGGCCGGATTGAGGTAAACCGCCGTGTCCTCCGTGTTCACGAGAAATTCGTTTCCAATCCTGTTACCATCCCGGCTGAAGATCTGGGCCCGAATCCCGTTATAAAAGCTGAAGTCCTGCGCGCTGTTGGCCCAGGCGATCACGAAATTCCCCGCCAAGTCCATGGCCACGGCGGGAGCAAACTGTGCCCGCAGAGTCTCTGTGTTCACACGGAATGTGAAGAGATCCTGACCTGGCACGAGCTGGGACGAAACAGTAGCCAGCGCACCCAGGGGCGTGCCCTCTACCGGATCCACGTACCGAACGATCGCGTCCGCCAACCCGTTGGGCCCGGAGAACGTCTGGCGGAAGCTGATGCGGAACTGATAGGGATCGGTGGAGGAGGCCACGGTCACGCTGACGTCCTGGAATCCCGCCACCACCAAAGCGCCCTGAATGTTGGCCGCCGTGGTGGCCAGATTCGTGCTGTCAAAGACGATGTCATCGGTGGTCTTACCGGCCACGCTCAGCCGGAATCGGCCAGCCAGGGCCCCGGGGACAAGGCTGTCCACCGTCAGCGTTTGAACCACGGTGTTGAGCGGCGACACCAGCGGAATGACGCCGTCGATCGGTGTCTCCGGCGTGCCGTCGGCATTCATATCCACCACGAATTGAGAGACACCCAGGACGGCATTTCCTACCGGCCGGAAGCGACGCGCGAAGATGTCGCTGACACTGCCATAGGCGTAGCTGTCGGGAACTTTGCTTTCCCACACAATGATGAAGTCCCCATCGGCATCCATGGCCACCGCCGGGTTGGTCTGATCGTATTTATCGGGCCCGGGGGTGAACGGATCATCCGGCTCTTCGGGGTTCACCCGGAACTCTGGACTCGACTGCTTGATGGTGACGACCGAAGCCTCCGGCGACGGCAGGAGATTATTGCCCAGTTCGTCAGTCACAGACGCAATAATGAACTCCGGATGATCCAGCTTGCTCGAGTCGCCCACAAACCGGATGTCAAACGTCGTCGCATTGACGGCTGTGACCTGCACCTGGGGAACAGCAGCGGCCACCGTAATCGGGTCCGTGTAGGGACCTTCCATTGAACTGGGCACGCGATCCGGCGGCGGGAAATCGATGGGCCCCATCGCGTAGGCTTTGAGGCGGGTATTGAAGGCCTGCTCCAGGGCCTGGGCCGTCAGTTGCGGATTGGTCGGCGAAACGGGAATATTCGAGATGAGAATCGGCTCCCGGACCGTGGAAACCTGCACGGCCGGATAAAAACCGCTGGAAAAGTTCACGGTACCGACAGAGAGCTTGGGCTGATTGACCCCCAGCGCGGCGCTGCCATATTCAATCAAGAACTCTTTCGCATTGATCGGGGTCACCTTGGCGTTTTGCAGCGGTCCCCCGATGCCTTGGAGGGCGGTCTGAATCGACGTTGCTAGATTACTGATGCTGTTCGTTTCGTCATAGACGATGGTGGCACGCTCCGTCGGGGAGATGATCCCGTCTCCATTGGCGTCCGCCTGGAGGACAAACGTTCCCACGATATTCTGCTGCACCGCGGCGAACGGCTCATACGTGGCCGAGATCGTCAGCTTCTGCACCAGCGTCGTGCCGCCGTAGATCAGCGAGAACTGCCCATACTGTGAAGGAACATTGTCGTTCAACACACCCGACGGCAAAGTGATCCGCTGAACCTCGTCCGTGAAATAGCGGGCATAAATGTTGGCTTCGGTCTTCGGCTGACCGGTGACCGGATCGATCACAGGCAATCCCGTGTTGGGATCGATGATCGTATCGTAGCGCGTCCACACAATGACGAAATCGCCGTCGGCATCCACCGCCAACGATTGTCCCGAATTGGTGTTTCCAGATGGAATGACAGGCTGGATGGATTGATTGGCAAGCTTATCCAGGATGTCCACCGGCGTGACGCTTAGAAGCGTCCGTTCTTCAAGCGCATCCACCCGCAGACGTCGATGCTGCCGAGCAGGATGAGATTTCTTTCGCGGACGACGCAAGGAAGCCAGCAAGTTGGCGAGCATGGAACCTTTCCTCTGATGATGAGCAACCCGCTGTGTCAACATGATCGACCTCAACCTAAGTCGATACTGATCGGTTATTTCCTACATCCTTTGCCTAGGGCTGTTCGTCCCCCTACTTCAAACCCCGTGTTTAACACCGCCCCAAAAAGTCGCGTCCCCCCACTCGCGGAAGGTCGGCCCCGCTTGGCGTACCCCTCCTCCGGGAAAAGCCGGATTAATAGATGCTTTGAAAGGGACTGCGCTTCTCCGCCTCCGAGATACTTTCTCCAGAATATCCATCTCCGCTGTTTTATCATGATTACGGGGGGGATAGGCGTCAAGTCTTGGCCATGAAGAGCCGTCCAACCGATCAAAGTGGCAACCTGCCCCGGTACCGGAGACGGATCTGGTGGCAAGAAACCAACCAGTCGGAGTGAGTGGCCAAGCGGCAACCTGGAATACGATCGCCAGATGACTTCTGGTTGCTGAATCGATTGCCATCTTCCACGCCGTTTTAACCGCGCGCAGCGCGTTTTCTGACCGTCCCAGGCTGGCCCACCCTCAACCTTTTGATCGCGCCGCCGCAACGAAAGTTCCAATTTTCTGTAAAGTTCCGGATTTAACGAGCCGAAACCAACTGGATCGGCTTACCTTTGAAGAGGTTTTGAAGAGACGCTGTCGCGCTGCATCGGTTACCCTCTCATCTGTCCCGCCACGACGATACGCGCCCCCCACAAGAAGGGGATCACAGTTTCCTCGGCAGGATTTGTGCGGTATGCTCTAATGTGTCGTGGCGGCGGTGCCCATGATCGCCATCCTCCCCCGTGGGAACACGGCTTCTTCGCTCGGCGGTACAATGCATTGGACCCGGACTGCAATCCCCCGTTGCGGAGCGAACCGCGGGGAGACGCGCGGGCCGACATGTCCCCAGGGTAGTGAGGTCCGGATCACGTGGTGACTTGCAACAAATGCGTGGCGGACACCGCCGAAAAGCTCAAGAAGCGTCAGAAAACGAAATAGGGAACACGACTTCTACCGCTTAAATTCGAGTTTATTTCAGGTGCCACAATGACTCGTCAAACCTCCGTGCTGTCTCTCCGTGGGCTGAGAGGTTTTCTTGTTCCGCTTCATTCAAGCGTAAGAAGGCACAGCGGACGGATGCTATCCTTCGCCGCAGGCCTGGGCAGCGTTACCCTGCTGGTAGCGGCAGCTCTGCCCGGTGAACTGGGCTTAGCTTCTCAGACTCACCCGGGAAAGACAATTCTCGCTTTTTCGGCGGTAGATCCCGCAAGTGGAGTAGTCGTCAGTACTGACCAAGAGCATTCTGTCCCTGTCCCGGCACGGGAAAAGTCCACCAGCCGGAAGAGATTGAAACGTCAAAGCGAGGCGATTCAGCGAAAGTCGGCCGCGGCGAAGTCCGATCAGGCCAAAACGACGGAGGATTCCGCGGGCAACACCTCAAAGGCAAAGGAGCAATCGCCCCCCCAGTTTATCCGCTTGCAGAAAAAGAAAGGGGAACCGCAGTTTCTTCAGACGGCAATCGTCTCCTATCAACCACGTGCCGAGGACCCCGCTGAGAAATCCGTCACCGGCAATTCGGGGCAGAATGCGGCGGCCGAAAAAAAGCTTCCGCCGGACCTTCGTGTGGACCTCGTTGGCGTGATACACATCGCGGAACAAGCCTATTACGAGGAGCTCAACAAGCAGTTGCGCCGGTATGACGTGGTCCTTTATGAACTCGTGGCCCCGGAGGGGACGCGTGTCACGCCGGGCACCCGCTCCGCTCATCCCGTGTCCGTGATCCAGAGGTCGATGACAGACTTTCTCGGGCTGGTCTTTCAGCTGGACGCCATCGATTACCACCGTCCCAACTTTGTTCACGCGGACATGTCACCCGAGGAATTCACCCGCTCCATGGAAGAAAAAGGTGAAAACTTTTGGACAATGTTCTTTCGGGCATTCGGATACGAATTCGCGAAGAGTCAGGCCAGACAATCCGGGGGAAATGATCTGGACTTTTTCAAAGCCCTGTTCAGTAAAGACCGGCAACTGGAAATGAAACGGCTGTTTGCCGAGCAACTCGCGGAAGACGTGGAGGGACAGATCCGTGCCCTCGAGGGTCCCCAGGGATCCACTCTGATCTCCGGCCGCAACGAAAAGGTGCTGCAAGTACTTCGCGATCAGATCGGCCTGGGGCATCGCCGGATTGCCATCTTTTACGGCGCCGGACACATGTACCATTTCCACGAGCGATTGCTGGAACTCGGGTTGGTGCCGGTGAAAACCAAGTGGCTCAATGCATGGGACCTTCGAGCACCGAGTAGCAACCAGAATTAATCACATCGGTATCTGCTGAGCCATCTCGAACATGATGCCCAGAAAGGCATTGATGCCGCTGAGCACCAGGACAATGACACCCAGTACGATTCCGGCTGCAGCCATTCCCCGGCCCCCCCGGCCTGCTCCGATAATCCCGAATATCAGGGCGAGCAATCCCACGGGAAAGCCTATAACCGGGCAACACCACGCAATCAGGCCGAACAACCCCAGCACAAGCGCGGCGACGGACATCCCCGTGTCTTCCATACGTGGAGGTACCGTGGATGGCGGGTGGTAACCGGGTGGAGGATAACCTGGGTAAGGGCTCTGCATCGCCGGTGTGATGGGAATTGCAGAGGGCGCAGCCTCCGGAAAGACCTGCTGGTCCGAACCGAGATTCTCTCCCCCAGAAAAGGCCCCCTTACCCAGGTTGTCCTCAGGCCTCACATTCTCCCCGGCCGGCGGAGCGACGGGCTCTTCCGAGCGCGGTTCTTGGGGAGGAACGCGAGGCGGAGCACCAACCTCGGAACGAGCGGGCACGGGAGTGATCGCCCCACATTGAGGGCACTGTGCCTTCTTCCCCGCCGCAGAAAACGGTACCCGCAAGTGACTTCCGCATTGTGGGCACAGAAACTCAATTGGCATGACGCTCTCTCTGAAACCTCGTGATTGACTTTTGGCTGTTTATTCTCTCCAGGACAAACCGTAAATGAAACGGGGTGGCGTCAAACTGCGCCAGGTTAATCGGGCCAATGTCGCGAGCAATCCTGGTGACAAACGGCGATTTAAGATAACCTAAAGAGAACCAAGGAACAAGCGACGTCCACCACCCGAGACCTTTGTCGTCACATGGACATTCCGCGGTGGTGATCGTCTTCAGGCAGATTTTATGGCAAGTCGATCTTCGGAAATTCTTGGCCCTCAGGGACGTATTGCGGTCCGCCTTTCTGGCTACGAGCACCGCCCGCAGCAACTCCAGATGGCGGAGGCCGTGGAAAAGGCCATCGTGGAGGAGCGGCATCTGGTCGTGGAAGCCGGAACCGGGGTGGGAAAAAGCTTCGCCTATCTGGTTCCCACCATCCTGGCGGTGGCGGGAGAGCTGCCGGCGCGGGACGTCCAGCGCGCCGTCATTTCCACCCACACCATCAGCTTGCAGGAACAGTTGCTCCTGAAAGATATTCCTTTTCTGAGAAGCGTCATGCCGTATGAATTTACGGCAGTCCTGGTGAAGGGTCGGGCAAACTATATCAGCCGTCGCCGTCTGGGAAATGCACTCACCCGTTCCCGAACTCTCTTTGCAGATGAAGAATGGCAGCAACTCCAGACCTTGGCCGCGTGGGTCGCTCAGACGACCGATGGCTCCCTTTCTGATTTGCCGTTTCGGCCGCTGGCCACCGTCTGGGACGAAGTTGCCAGCGATAAGGACAACTGCCTGGGCAATCGCTGCCCCCATTATGACAACTGTTTCTACTTTGCGGCGCGTCGCCGAATCCAGCGGGCCCAGATTCTCATCGTCAATCACGCCCTTCTGCTCAGCGATCTCGCGCTCAGGATGCAGGGGGCCTCTCTGTTGCCCGAGTACGACCTGCTCATCATCGACGAGGCCCATACGCTGGAGAGTGTAGCTTCCGAACAATTTGGGCTGGAGATCAGTAACACTCAGATCGCGTACAATCTGCGGCGGTTGTACAACGAGAGAACGCAGCGGGGGCTGCTCGTTCACTATAAAAGTGCGGAGGGCCAGCAGGCCGTTCTCGACTGTCTTTATCGGTCCGACGAGTTTTTTGCCCAGGTGCTCGACTGGTACGAAAAGGAGAAATCGAGCAACGGTCGGGTCCGAGCGCCCAATCTTTTTCGTAACACACTGAGCGAAGGGCTGGAAAAACTTGCCCAGATTGTCCACCGTCGGGCGGCCGACGTCCATCCCGAGGAGGAGCGGCAGGATCTCATCGCCGCGCGGGACCGGCTTCAGTCGCTCGCCACCGCGATCGACCACTGGAACAAGCAGCGCGAGCCGGATCATGTGTACTGGGTGGAAGTCAGCGAGAACCGTGCGATACCACGGGTTACGCTGGGTTCCGCCCCCATCGAAGTGGGAAGCCTCTTACGAGAACATCTCTTCCAGGCTATCCCCCGGGTCATCATGACCAGCGCCACGCTGACCGTTGCCGACCAGGGATTTGAATACTTTAAGTCACGTGTCGGCCTCACTCATGTGGAAACTCTTCAGGTGGGTAGTCCCTTCAACTACAGCGAGCAAGCAGAACTGATCCTCGTGCGTGATATGCCGGATCCCGGCGTGGACCCCCAGGCCTACGAGCGGGCGCTGGTAGCCATGCTGAAGCGGTACATTGCCCGAACAGAGGGTCGCGCGTTTGTGCTTTTCACAAGTTACGACCTGATGCGAAAGGTATCCAGCGCCCTTCAGCCGTGGTTTTCGGAGCATAAGTACACGCTTTTTTCCCAGGCGGAGGGCACACCGCGAACACAAATGCTGGAGCGTTTTAAAGTGACGCCGCGGGCCGTCCTTTTCGGAACCGATAGTTTCTGGCAGGGAGTGGACGTGCCCGGGGAAGCACTCCAAAACGTGATCATCACGCGACTGCCCTTCGCGGTTCCCGATCGCCCCCTCATCGAAGCCCGGCTTGAAGCCCTCCGTGCGGCCGGCCGCAATCCGTTCTACGATTATCAGATTCCAGAAGCGGTGATCAAACTTCGCCAGGGCTTCGGCCGACTCATCCGCACCAAACAGGATAAGGGAATCGTGGTGATTCTCGACTCTCGGGTATGTCAGAAAAGCTACGGCAGGATATTCCTGCGGTCCCTGCCACCGTGCCGCGTGGTGGAAGAGAGCATCGCGGAGGCCGGACCATTATTCGAAAACTCTCGTTCCAAACGGGAGGCGTGAAGCTGGTCATCTTCCCTCGTCCGCGATATACAGGAGTCGGCCGCAGGACCGGCACCAGATCGGCTTGCCGCAGATCAGCTCGCTCCGCATGTTGATGGGCACATGCTGGTTGCATCCGCCGCAGAATTCACCCCGGAGTGGTGCCAGGGCGTCACTCCCTTTACTGCGCAGGGTCCGCTGATAGAGGTCCTTAACCTCGTAGGGGAGCATTGCGTCGAGCTGAGTGATCAGATGCTTGAGCTCCCTTTCAACCTCCGCCATGTCGCTGCGGATAATTGGTTCCTGACGGGCAAACTCCTCCTGCCATCTGGCCGCCGTTTCCTTTGCCGCCGCCACAGCAGCCTCCGCTTCTTGAACCTTGACTGCCATTTCTTCCACTCTGGCCATCAGTTCGATGGCCTCGTCGGCAAGCACGCTAGCAGCCATCTCGTCAGCGGCAATTTGGTCCTTCAGCAGTTGATATTCACGGTTGTCATCACATTCGAGAAGTCGGCCTTTTCGCCTCTGAATGTCGGCCAGCTTCTGTTCGTACTCCAGTTGTTTGGCGTGACTGGCCATGCGGGCTTCGGTGTGAGCTTTCTTGGTCAGTTCCAGATTCTTCTCGGCCTGACGAATTTGTTCCTGATGTGCCTGCGCCAACCGGGGGCCTTTCATCAGGCGGCCCCGCAGTTCATCCAGTTGCAGGTAAAGGCTGTGGATACGCCGAAGTATCTCCGGAACTGTTTGCGCCTGGGATGTCATAGAGCTACCTCCTCAGAGGAATAAAAAAAGGGCTGTCCTGAACGGACAGCCCGCCTCGGGCCCTCAAAACGGCGGCGGTACTACGCCACCAGTTCATTCGCGAAAGCTTCCAGTTGTTTCGCTCGCACAGGATGTTGAAGCTTTTCCATCGCGTCGGCTTCAATTTGACGGACGCGCTCGCGGGTGACCTTGAAGATCCGTCCCACGTCCTCCAACGTGTATGCATAGCCATCCCGCAATCCGTACCGCAAGCGGATAATCTCCCGCTCGCGGTAGGTGAGCGTTTTAAGCAAGCTTTCGATTTTTTCTCTGAGCAACTCTCGATGGGCGACATACTCCGGTCTGTCGAGGTTGCGGTCGGCAATCAACTCGCTGAACGCGCCGTCCTCGTCTTCTCCCACCGGCCGATCTAAACTGCTGGGTTGACGCCCCATTTCCAGCAGCCGGTTGGCCTCGTCAACGGGCACCTGGGCCGCCCGGGCCATCTCCTCCGGCGTCGGCTCACGTCCCAGTTCGTGCATCAGCCGGCGAGATACATTTTTCAGTTTACCGATCTGATCAATGATGTGAACAGGGATACGGATCGTCCGCGAGTGTTCTGCCAGCGCCCGGGTGATGGCCTGCCGAATCCACCACGTGGCATAAGTGGAGAATTTGAATCCCCGCCGATACTCGAACTTATCCACCGCCCTCATCAATCCCGTGTTGCCTTCCTGAATGAGATCCAGGAAGCTCAATCCCCGGTTCCGGTACCGCTTGGCCACAGAAACAACCAACCGAAGATTACTGTTGGAAAGCTCGCGTTTCGCCTCGGTGTAGTCCCGGAAATGGGCCTCCATCTTTTCACACCGGCTCCGCAAACTCCGCGGGCTTTCCTGAGTCGCCAGCATCAGATCGCACAGTTCCCGCCGCAATCGATCGCGTTCTCCCAATTCCCCCGGCTGTGTTTTCAGCTCACGGAGTCGCGCGCGAATCTCTTCCATCCGCTTGAGAACATCCCGCATCTGCTGCATCATGGCCTGAACGCGTCGCGTTCGCAATCCAAGTTCTTCCACAAGGATCAGCATCCTTGCGCGACGAGCCAAAAAGCGACGCCGTGCCTTGGCCTTGATTTCCGGAGGAGTTCGCCGGTTGATCAATCGTTTGAAGTCCCGCTCATTGGCAGCCATCAAGCCGCGCAGAGTCCGCAGGTTGTGCGGCATCCGGCCCAGAATCTGGCTCTTCGTCAATTGATCGGTGAGCGACATCTTGAGGGTGCGATCGAACGCCAGTTCCCCGCGCTGGACCGCCTCCAGCGTTTGAACCGCCTGTTTGAGGACCAGATGGCACCCCATCACCGTGCGCCGAAATCGCTTGCGGGTGACCTCAATTTTCTTAGCGAGGGCGATCTCCTGCTGCCGCGTCAGCAAGGGAATGTTGGCCATCTGGCTGAGATACAGCCGGATGGGATCGCTATTCCATTTGGCTTTTTGACCAGGCAGCAGATCGCGGAGGAGTGGGTCTTTGAGGAGGGGATCTTCGCCGGGAGAATGGGGGTCTTTGCTGACAGCCTCCCGAGTCGATTCCATGGGCGGCCGGTTGACCAGCTCAATCCCCGCTTCCTCCAGGGCCGTGATGAGCCGATCCAATCGTTGCGGCCGTGTTTCCTGATCGGGAAGATAACTGATGACCTGGTCGTACGTCAGATAACCCTGGGCTCGTCCTTGAGCAAGAAGCCGTTGCAACTCCTTGTCGGCCTGTTTCACGGGTCGCCTCCTTTCGTGCTTCCGTGCCGAAAGCCAGCCAGATAACGGGAAACCGCGATTAAATGATGCGCGGGAATCGCCGATTTCCCGACGCCAGAAACCTCACCCTTCCGTGGGCTCGGACCACTTCTGGCGGTTTTTCTGCTGATCCATGATCCGTTTCAACAAGTCGAGCTCTTCTTCGGGTGGCAGTCCTCCTTTCCGCAAGGCATGGGCTAACTGGGAAGCCTGCAACTGGGCGATGCGAGCCGCATGGCTTCGTAGAAGGCCCTCCAGCAACTCATCCGGATTTTGCTCGGGAACCTTCTTTTCCCGAGCCGTCTGTTCCACGTCTACCAGGACATTATGCAGCGAAGCCTCATCGAGCGCCAACATCAAATGTTCAAAGTCCACCGGCTGCCCCAGTTCCAACAGATCCAGGGCGGTCTGATAAATCTGCCGGGCGGGCCCCGATGTCAAATCATTCACAGAGAAATGTTGGCGTAATCGCTCTGCGCCCTCCGGAACCGCAACCAGAAACTCCAGGAAGGTGCGATGCCAGCCATCCAGGGCCGGGCGAGAGGGAACCGAAGGCGTCACGCGGGGACGTGTCTGGCCTCGCCGCAGTTCTTCCAATCGCCGGCGGAGCACCCCTTCGTCAATGCGGGTGAGGACCGACAATCGGGAGAGGATTTTCCATTCCCGGGCCTGCTGCTGGGCAGAATGTTCGCCGAGCCTGGCCGGTGCTTTGGCAATCACACTGAGAACCTGATCTGTCGCCCGACTTACCCCCGCTATGTCGTTTTCCAGATCGACGCCGTAAGTGGCGGCGGCAAAAGCGTGGTCCAGGGCGTCAACGGTCCGCTCGTCAAGGGCTTCCTGAAAACCGGCGGCACCGTATCGCAGCAGATAATCGCAGGGATCAAGATCGTCGGGGAGCGTGAGAACCTGAAGGTCGATCTGCCGAGCGACAAACAACTCCAGTACCTGCGCTGCTCGTCGCCGACCTGCCTCGTCGCCATCCAGCACCAGCACGACTCGATCGACATATCGTTGGAGCAACCGCAGGTGGGAGTCGGCCAAGGCTGTTCCCAACACCGCAACGGCATTGGAAAAGCCATATTGATGGCCCATGATGACGTCGGTGTAGCCCTCCATGACCAGCGCCGTGCGGGTGCGGCGGAAGGCATCCCGCGCGAGATCGAGCCCATAGAGCAGCCGACTTTTGGCAAAAAGCGGGGTCTCTGGCGAGTTCACGTACTTGGCGGGCGTCGTATCGGCCATCTGGGGGAGCACCCGCCCCCCGAAACCCACCGGTCTGCCCTGGGCATCGCGGATGGAAAAGAGGACCCGACCACGGAAGCGATCGATCCAATCGCGAGTTTGTGCCGACGTGAGGATGCCGACCGTCACCAGCAGTTTGGGGTCGATTTGGTCCCGCCGTGCCCGACGGAGAATCCAATCCGGCTGAAGTGGGGAAAATCCGAGTCGGAATCTTCGGATGCTCTCTTCCGAGATGCCCCTTTCCCGAAGGTACTGGCGTGCGGTCGCTGCTTCGGAAGATTCAAGCAAGCAGGCATGGTACTGCTGCTCCGCCCAGGCCATGACACGGAACAGTTCCTGCTTGCGGTCTGTTGCACTCGGTTTGCCTCCGGTTCGTGGAAGGGGAATTCCCGCCATCTCGGCCAGCATGGCCAAGGCTTCGGGGAACTCGACGTTTTCTATCCGCATGACGAAGCTAAAAATGTCTCCGCCGATGTCACAGACGAAGCAGCGAAAGCACTGGCGTTCCGGATTGACCTGCAGGCTGGGATGGTGGTCGTCATGCCACGGGCAGAGCCCCACAAATCCCCGCCCCTGACGGCGGAGAGGGATATAGCGCTCCACTAGATCGACGATATCAATCGCCTGGCGAATTTGTTCTTTGACGTCCGAATAGGGACTGAGCGGCATGGTGGAGATTCGCTCCCACGTGTGCCAAGCGGTGACCTCCGTGCCTGGTGGGAGAAGTATGGCGAGACCTTCCATTCGCCGTAATCCCTTTTTCCAGGTGCTCATCGGACCTGGACGTTCGGAGATGGCCTCCTGCCGCGTTGCACTTACTACCTATACATTTTATAGCGAAAGCCGTCGCGCCGCTGAGCGCGCCCCCCGATCAACCGCCAAAATCAGGGTAGTCCTTGCCAGGGAAAGCGCTACGAATCTAAGAAATTACTTCCAGAAGATCAAGGGAGAAAATCCACCCGGCAAAGGATAGCGCATCGTTCGGCAAACAGGTATATGGCCTGAGAAATGCTGGGCGGGCGACCGGAAAACGCGCCAAACAATCACGCCGAGTTGGATCCGCGGGAACCGCAACCAAGTCGCAAAAACCGAAGCTCTGACTTTGCGCAATTTTGAACTCGATTTGCGCAAAAGTGAGTTGACGGCAGATCCACCGAACCTAACATAAGAGTTAGAGTGTTGTTTTCAATATATTCTTCGAGGCTCCAAACTGTTGAGGAGTTTAGCTATGAACGGGATGGCTTTTCGCGGCAGAAGCGCTTTCACTCTTGTTGAGTTGTTGGTGGTGATCGCGATTATCGGAATATTGGTGGCACTACTTTTGCCGGCAGTTCAGGCAGCCCGTGAGGCAGCACGAAGGTCGCAATGTGTTAACAACATCAAACAGCTCGCGCTTGCATGTCACAACTTTCATGAGCAGTATGCTGAACTGCCCTACGGACGAAAGTACGACGCGTGGGACAGTTATACGTGGACCGAGCTCATACTACCTTTTATTGAGCAAAAGTCAGTTTTCGATCGCTATATTTCCCTTCCGGAGCGGGGTTACACCCTGGGTACGCCGCCCTGGAACCACCCCGACTGGGGCAGTAAGGGCACATGCCCATTGACTCCCGCCGGCAGTAATCCTCAGCTACGAGAGGCTCGACGGACCAGAATCCCGACTTTCGTTTGTCCAAGCGATGGGGGACCCTACGGAAATGAGCTTTTTAGTGACACATGGGGGTTTTATCGTGGAAATTACCGAGGCTGCGTGGGGTCGGGTGACATGTACGGAGAAGACGTTCAGGACGGAACAAATGGCCCATGGCGTCCGGGAGTTTTTGCTGTCAAACACAACCAAAGTTATGAAACGGGCGCCAGCATTCCGACACGGGGTGTGAAGATCGCGCAAATCACCGACGGCACCTCCAATACGGCTATGATCTCCGAGGGGATTTGTCCTCAGATCGAAACGGCCTGGGGCGGACCGATCGGGAGTATTATTTATGGCAATATGGGAGGTGCTCTTTACAGCCATGCCGTAACGCCCAATTCCTCGGCGCCCGATCGGATAATCGGACCTTGTCCTCAAAACCAGGGTGACAAAGATTACCCAGCCCCCTGCCAAAGCATTGGAAGCAACGCCGGTGGTCAGCCCAGTGCGTCACGAGCCTTTGCCGGTGCGCGAAGTCGTCACCCTGGCGGCGTCAACGTCGGCATGGCTGATGGTTCCGTGAGATTCGTGAGTGACACAGTGGACCTTCTCATTTGGCGGTACTTGGCGACTCGTAATGGCCAGGAGCCACTCGGGGAATTTTGATAAGAGAGGAATGCCCGTCCTCACCACTCGTGACAATCTAATACCAGGTCAAATCACACGGCGAGTGGCGCAGGGAAACCCCCGCCGGATGTTTGATGCGATCATTGATTGGCGCTTTCTCCCGTAGAGCGATCCTATAGCGGTTCGCAACACGAAAAGCTCCGAGGAAATTACCGGCAGACTGCCAAAATAAGCAGGGCACTCATTTATCGTGAGTGCCCGATTCTCTTGGTAGGTGTTTTTCTATGGTTTCTTCTCACACATCACAAATCCTTACGCAGCGTTCGAGGGACGCAAGTGCCGCTGCCGGTTCGGGATTGCGGGGCACAAACTCCTGGCCAACAAAGCCCTTATATCCTGTCGCCACAATTGCCTTCATCACGGCCGGATAGTAAATCTCCTGCGTCTCATCAATCTCATGCCGACCCGGGTTTCCTCCCGTGTGGAAGTGGGCAATGTACTGAATGTTCTCCTGGATCGTGCGGATGAGATCCCCCTCCATGATCTGCATGTGGTAGATGTCGTAGAGCAGTTTGAAATTCTCGGAGCCGATCCGCTTGCACAGCTCCACACCCCACGCCGTGTGATCGCACATGTAATCCTTGTGATTGACCTTGCTGTTGAGCAGTTCCATCACCAGCACAACTTTGTGCTTTTCAGCAAGGCCCAGAATTCGTTTGATCCCCACAACGCAGTTTTTGAGCCCCTGTTCGTCATCCAGACCCGGCTCGCGATTTCCGGAGAAGCAAATGAGGTTCGTAAAACCCGCCTCTGCCACGACGGGGATCATCTTTTCGTACCGCTCGACCAACTCATCGTGGTTTTCCAGCTTGTTAAACCCCTTGGGGATACTCGCCCCAGACGAGACCATCGCGCACGTCAGTCCGTACTTTTTGATGGTTTCAAAATCGTTCGGACCAAGCAACTCCACCGACTTGATTCCAATTTTCTTGCAGAATGCGCACAGTTCTTCCAGCGAGACTCGGCCGTAACACCAGCGGCATACCGAGTGATTGATGTTCCCTTTCAGCGGGGCCGAAGGTTCTGCCTCAGCCCGTGCGTAGCGTCCCATGGTCGTCGCCACAGCGGTTCCCGCCAGTGTCCCCATCATCGCACGTCGTGTCAGTTGCGTCTTCATGTTCGTCCTCCACAAATGCCGCTTGACCAACTTGCTTCGTTCCACGAACGATTGCCATTTATTGTATTGTGGGCGGAAGGAAGATGCGACCACTTGCCGGGTTTCTCCGGCACCGCGAGAATCCTCAGTGGCAGCGCGTCCAGAGCATAAATAAAGGCGCGACACCTCGAAACGGATGCCGCGCCTCTCAGCGACAATCGGACACGCTCTGGCGCTGAATCTCTGTCAATACTTGCAGATCACGGAGCCGTTCGGACTGGCCCGGGAGGCCCTCCCGGCATCCCCGCCGGCGGCCCACCGGGAGGTCCGCCGGGTTGGATGCCTTCCATCGGGTTGGCAATCTTCTCGGGCTGCTTGGCCGTCTCGGGATTGAACTGCGGGTTGGCTTCGGGCTTCTTGCCTCCGCACCCTCCGAGGGTGATCAATGCCAACCCTGCCATGACAACCAGCGCAAACACTCTCAGCATAGACAGCTCCTTCCTCAGAAGTCCCACTGTTGCGGAAACTACACACTCACACCGAACTGGGACGAGATTCGACATCGCTTTAAAATGCCGACTGCAGCACAAGGCCATCGGCAATCGAATTGAGTCGGAACCACGTCCCCCAGGCGATGTTGTCGCGAATGAACTGAACACTGCCGTCCACCATGAGGGCATTCACGCCACCAGGGTGATAGCTTGAAGGGCTCGGCCATTCGGCGTTCGGGCCCCAGGCGGCGATATACGTCGGCATGTAGGTGCCGGGATTCCACCGGAACCAGGACCACGCCGACTTCGAACCCCCATCGACATTCTGCACGTGCTGGCCGGTTTCGTTAGCACCCCAACCACCGACGGCCGTCCCCAGAAAAGCGCTGCAGGCGATGGCGTCGCTGATGGCCCGGCGCTTGCCTGATCCACTAGTGCGAATGGGCCCACCATAGTGGCCCACCGAGTCTTTTTCACAGCAGATGATCGTGTTGCTGGTGCCATCCGTGATTTGAGAGATGTTGGTCGTCCGCGTCTGCGTGAAAACACCGTGAATGGTGCAGGTCTGGGTGATGGGGTCCGGCACAGCGTTCCAGGGATCCCAATTGCCCACGCAGCAAGGATTGGGGTGCCAGTGGTACCCCTCGCTGCCCGGGTAATTGGTGATGGCGATATTGTTAGACTGGTTGGGCTTCAGGAAATTGCCATCCGAGGGACAGCGGAGCGTCGGGATAGCCGTACTCACCACCCCCTGCGGACTTCTTCCCTGAAGGTCGGGGCCAATCCAGGCGGGAGCCTTCCAATTGATCGTGTCGTACACCGTCTTCTGCTCAATGAAAGGCAGGATCATGGCATTCCATGTGTGGTGATAGGCGAGAGGAACCTGATTGTTCTGGCAATAGTCCTGGGCAGAAGTATCTCCTGCCGGTGCACCCATGCATCCCTGTCCCCAGACCACGCCGGGCGGAAAACTCTTGTAGGTGTCGTGATAGTTCTGCAACCCCAGGCCCACCTGCTTCATGTTGTTGGTGCACTGTGATCGCCGGGCGGCTTCGCGGGCAGCTTGGACTGCCGGCAGAAGCAAAGCGATGAGAATCCCGATGATGGCAATCACGACAAGAAGTTCGACGAGCGTAAAACCGCTGCCTGTCCGCTGCGAGAGTCTAAGCCGTTTCATGAGCGACCTCCTTCGAAAAGGTTGTGAAAACAGACCCAACAACAGCCACTAACGTTTACGCCGAAAGATTAACGCTTCGTCCCTCCACCGAAGCACCTCTGGCCAATTTTCCCCGATCGTCCCGATCCACCGGAGATCGCACCAACTCATGCTACAAGCTTTCGTCTGGGATCTCGTCCAGTTACGCGACCGGAATTTTAGCAATCATTTGCCTCCATTGCAATCATTTTGCGCGAAGTTTTTGGAAGCAGGCTGTACGGGTTGGGGCTGTGCACTCGCGATAGCGAATGAGGGTTCGTCTCGGGCTAATCCACCGGCCGCAATGCTGAGTCATCCCCACTGTTGCAAAAACGTATGAGGGGCCATGAGCACAACCTGTTGTAGGGGCAATTCATGAGCTGCCCCTACTGGTTGATTAACAACGGAACCGAGGACTTGGAGCCCGGCCGGTGGAGTGGATTATCCGAACGTTGGAATGTGGACCTGACAAGCAGGTCCCTCGGAGAGATGTTGCGGAGGGACACGCTCGTCGTGCCCGATGTCCCTACGCGCGTGGCATCCCCATCGTGGTAGGGGCAATTCATGATTTGCCCCTACCGGCGAGCGATTCTCGTGCTTGGTGAGATGAAATGGATAATCGAACGTGCGAAAGCGGACCTGACAAGCAGGCCCCTCCGGGCTGAGGCGAACCGGCGTGGACATCCGCTTTCCCACCGCCAGAGCAAAAGTGGAGATGTGTCAGGCCGCAATGATCTTGGTGGGAACTCTCTTTTTCGCTATCCTTTGCGTTTTGACAGAGCGTCATCGAAAGGAAAGGCACAAAATTCGACGTCCGGGATGATGAGAGAATCTGGCGGTTTGCAATCCGTGCTGGAATTTCTCCGAGCATTAGGGTGGGGGATCGGCACTGTGGCCATCGTCACCCTGTTGGGCGGGGCGGGCTTTCCATCTTTGGCCGAGAATCCTTCATCGCAGGAAGTATTGCGCGTCGAAAATCGAGTTTACCGTGGACATTATGAGCTTATCAGTCAGAGCCTGACGATTATTCTGACGGACCGGGCCTACGACTTCCTGGATGCCCCCTCCGAAGCCACGATCATCGATTTTGCCAGAAAACGCATCACCTTTCTTGATTTCCAGCGAAGGGAACAAGCCCAGGTGAGTTTTGAAACGATTCTTCTGTTTCTTGATCGGCTGCGAGCGCGTGCGGGGGAGCATCCGGACCCAGGCTTTAGATTCGCTGCGCAACCCAGTTTCGAGATCCGTCAGGATGGCCCCGACGTCTGGCTGTTTTCCAGCTCCTGGATGACCTACCGAGTGAGGACCCAGCAGTGCTTCGACCAGTCCACCTGCGAGCGGTTCTGGAAGGTCTCAGATTGGATCACTCGGGCCAACACGTTGCTGGTGCCCGGTTCCCGGCCCCCTTTCGCCAGACTGGCGGTCAATGAGACGCTGAGGGACAAAAAACTACTTCCTCGGGAAGTTGTTCTCGTACCCGCTGCACGAAACTTTCTCGAATGGTTGCCCGGCCGACGCGCGGAGTTGCGAAGTGTTCACACCATATCGGGCGAACTCGCCCCCGAAGACCGCACGCGGCTTGAAAACGCGGACCAAGCTATCCTGTCTTTCCGCCGGGTAAATCTGATTGATTACCAATCTTCCCGCCGCGGGGCAAAAGAGGAACCGCATTAAAGCCGGGTCTTTTCGGCCTCTTCCTCGATGGCCTTGACCTCTTCTGGCGTCAATTCCCGCACGCGGATACTCTTGATCACCCCGGTCGAGCACCAACTCGCAAAGCCGAACGGCTTGCACAGGTCCACCTCGTAACGGGTGGAAATCTTGTTATTCCCGATGATGAAGTCCACCACTTTTTTCTCATCCACCCAAACTTCAATCTTGGCCTTGGTAACCCGAACGCGAAATTTGTACCACTGGTGGTCCTTAAAGACCATGAACTGGGTGGTTTCGTTATCTGAAGCATCGTTGAAATTGATCGAGGAAAGACCGATCACCGAGCCGCCCCAGCCGCCGGTCACGAAGCTGCAGAAACTGTCCCCCACCGGGAAAGTCACCGTGGCGAAAAAGTCGATGCCGTCTGTTCGCTTGGCGACGTACTCAATTTCGTAATTGGTTTTTGGGAAATCACCGGCCCAGGCAATTCCGGTCATAGGGTCCCCGCGTTCCATAACTATGCAGCCGTCTTCCACTTTGACCTGTCCCTCACCCCCAAACTTGGGCACTTTCCAACCGGTGAGTGTCTTACCGTCGAATAGGTCACGCCACTCGTAGCGGGAAGGCTTTTTTTCCTTGGTTTGGGTCGACGAAGCGGCCTTCTCGGCTGCCGGCGTTTGCGAAGCCCCCGACTCGGCGGAACTCTCGGCGAAAATCGCTCTTCCACCACAGGTTGCAACAATACTGAGAACGATGCTCGTCGTGCCGATCAGCTTCACAAAATGACTCGTATACCTTTGCATGGTGGACGCCTCCTCAACTCGGTCCTACGGGTATTTGTCTCAAAGAGTCGCAAAACGGTTTCGCTGTTTACTTCGTTCATGCGCGTACCATTATGGCACAGGGCTTTGCTTCCGGGAAGCCAACGCCAAGCCTTAGATTCGCCCTGTTTCAAGGTCGTAGTGAGTGAAAATTCGGGTCTCGGGTGCGGAAAGAGTTGATCGTTGCCCTGTCGAAAGCGAGAGCCAGCCGATCACGTCCCAGCAGAGGCAGTTCATGTATCGCTCCTACAACACGTGACCCATGTCGAAACACATGCCGGTCGGAGCAAGTGATGAATGGCGTCGATCTGTCGTCTGCTCCTTCCGCGCCCACGCTGGGCGAACTTCAAAACCTTCAGCAGTTCATTAGGTAGGGAGAGAGGCGACTCCAGAGAGCGACTCCCGGAACGGTCAAGACGGTTGGTTACTTGTGGTGAAAACTCAGTTTCATGCCCCCAAAATTAACCCCAGGAGGGCAGCCGCGAAGACCAGTAGCACCGGCGAAATCTTCCAAACAGCCGCCGCCCAGAGGGCGAACAACCCCAGCGCGATTGCGGTGGGCTGCGTAAAAACCTGGCGTCCCAGGTCCACGCACACTCCCAGGATCAAACCGATGACTGCCAGGATCAAGGCATCCAGAAAATCGGCCGACCAGCGGTACGAACGGGCTTTCCGCACGTAGGGATGGAGAACGGAGGCCAACATCACGCACGGAGTAATGATACCCGCTGTGGCCGCTACAGCTCCAATATGACCTCCCAGCACGTAGCCCAGAAATGTGGCAACTGTGAGAATCGGACCGGGCGTGCTCTGGCCGACGGCCAACGCATCCAGTAATTGTTGATGCGACAGGATACCTGTTTTGACGAACTCAGAGGCCAGGTAAGCCGCCAGGACATTGCCACCACCGTAAAGGAAAACTCCTATCTTGGCAAACACCAGAAAGAGCTGGAATGCAGACATCTGCGCTGTTGGCCCGGATGCGCTGGCGGCCGTCATAAGCCCCAGAAGAGGCAAACTACGGTGGGGAGGGCGTTCCTCAGAAGGCCGGTTGCCGGGTGGCGAAGTTTCGTTTTTCGGTCGAATCAAGCGAAAGAGAAGCATACCAAAAAATGCGCCCACCACGAGAATCGCAAACGGATTGGCTCCCAGCAGGTAAGCCACGACCACGGCGGCCAGGATCGCGAGATTGGCCGGTCGTCGCAATCTTCCCTGCGCAATTTGCGTGATGGAGACGAGAATAATCGCGAGAATCACCGGTCGGACGGCCGAGAGGCAGGCCTCCAGGGCGGGCAATCCCTGGTTGCGCACATAGACGATTGCACAAACCCAGGTGATCATCGCTGCAGGAACGACGAATCCCAAGACCGCCGCCAGCGCGCCGGGGAGCCCCGCCCTACGGTAACCCAGATGGAGGGATAGTTGCACGGCGATGGGGCCGGGAATGAGATAGCTCGCTCCCACGTAGTCCATGAATTCCTCATCACTCAACCAGCGACGCCGCTGCACGATCGCTTGCTGCATGATGGCGATCGAGGCAGCCGGGCCGCCAAAACTCACCAACCCGATCTGCGCGAACACCCAGAGAATTTCCGCCAATTGCCATAAGAGCATTTTTGCACCTGAACGATCGGGAAATGGCTGAACCACCTCTTTGGATTTGGAGCCGGTGTACAATATTAGAGGCGTTCCCGCCCGTGTAACTTCTTCGAAGGCAGTGAGATTATTCCTTCCATTATGTTCCGCCCAAGCCCGCCGCAATACATGAGAATCCTATGAAACGTGCCAAAGACTACCGGGAAGGCGACGTCGAATACGAGTTCGGTGTTCCCATTCCCGGTCGAATTCTTCCTCCGGAGCAGTGGGTCAAAACAGCGATCAAGAGACTTCCCCCGCCCGGCCCCATTGATTGGTCAGCGGTGTTCGGTCGGGAGGCACCGCTTGTTTTGGACATTGGGTGTGGCAATGGACGTTTCACCCTGGCCAGTGCTTTACGGCGTCCCGAATTCAACCATGTGGGACTGGACATCCTGCCGGTGGTGATCCGCTATGCGACCCGTCGTGCCAATCAGCGGGGACTCTCCAATGTGCGTTTTCTCGTGTGTGGGGGCCATGAATTTCTGGAAAATTACGTGGCTCCCCACAGCGTCACAGAAATTCACGTTTATCATCCCCAACCGTATAAAGATCCGGAAAAGCAGCACCGACGGTTGCTGACACCGGCTTTTCTGGCGTTGGTCCACCGCGCACTGGTTCCCGGCGGGCTGTTTGTGCTTCAAACGGACAATTCCGCCTACTGGCGATACGTTCGGCCGCTCGTTGACCACTTCTTCCATTTCCAGGACCAAGAGGGTCCCTGGCCCGACATGCCGGAGGGGCGTACACGGAGGGAAATCTACGCGCGGTTGAAAGGTCTGCCGATCTTCCGCGGTTACGGGTATGCGCGGCAGGATTTGACCGACGAGGATGCCACGGCATTAGCCGCCAGGTTGCCTCCCCCAGTTTTCTCCGCGGAAGAAGATCGCGACCCTCTGGAAGAAGGCCGTACCCTCAGTTCGCATCGCCCAAAGCCGCGACGAATCAGGCGTACCCGGCGGCGCTAATCACGCAAAACGACATGACTGGCCATCGGCGGTTTGCCACCCGTTTTTAATGGCATCACGGCCCGGCTGTGAGGGCAGCGGAAGTGCGGTCGCCGCCTACCTTGTTTGGCAAGAGATTGGGGGGAGTTCCTTTGACGAACAGTTGCTCCACGGCCTGGGCTTTTTCCTTGGTGCTCACATCGGGATAGATGATGGGGTCGGTGATACCGTGTTTGGCCAGAATACGGCTAGCTTCGGAACGGGCTTGCCCAGCGAGATCGAGGGCCGCAGCCAGGATCCGCAGGCACTCCGCCGGTGAGTGAAATCCCATGCCGTTGTTGGCCGCCACAAAATCCCATCGGAGCTGCGCTCGACGGATGAGCTGACGCGGAGTTTGCAGTTCCTCGTCGCTGGCCCCTGCCTGCATAGCGGCCGCCACATCGAAGTGCGCTGCCACGAGGGCCTGTTCTACCCGTCCCCGGACTTCGTGAATTTTATCCTGGATGCTTTCCACACGATTCCGGATTTCCTCTTCGCTCCATCGGTGACAAACAGCGCACGAGTTCGCGATATTGAGCAGCGGACTCTGCACGTGATGGTCCGTGAATTTGACGCCTCCCTCACTCATGTACGGCATGTGACAGTCGGCACAGGACACGTTGCGATAGGCATGGATTCCCGTGGAATATATTTCGAAATCCGGATGCTGCATTTTCACCATGGGAGTGTGACTGACGGCATGCGTCCAGTCACTGAAATCAGCCTCCTCGTAGTAGCTCTCAATCTGCTCAATGGACGTACCCTTATCCCACGGAAACGTGAGGTACTTTCCATCGCCTTTGAAGTAGTACTCCACATGGCATTGGGCACACACCATCGTCCGCATTTCCTGGTGCGAAAGCTTGTCGGGATCACGGCCCTGTCTTTGCAGCGCTTCACGAAGTGCCGGCCTCGTGATCACCAACCGCATGTCCGAGGGATCATGACAATCCAGGCAGCCGATGGGGTGGGTGATCTCACTCTTGAACGCCGCAAAAGGCTGCTTGTAGAAGTCGGCGGGTGACATCTGCGCCAGCAGCCGAGGGACATCCGCACTCTTGCAGGTCCAGCAGGTGGCTGGTGTTTTTTCGTTGACCCGTTTGGTGTGCGTCACATCCTCCACGGCATACACGTGGCCCCGTGCCTGCCGGTAGTCCTTGGCAAAAGCGTACCCCGCGAAGAGAATCACGTTGGCTGGTGTTTCTTCCAAATAATCACGAGGAAATGCTCCGCCGTATTTCGTTCGAGTGGTGTCGTCCATCATCCGACGATAGCGGTCATATTCCCGGGGGAAATTGGCCGCCCACTTGCTGCTGTCTGACTCCCATCTGGCAATGGGATGCATGGGTTGGGGCGGCAGGGCTTCCCGACGTCGGGTGAGGATCGAGGACGCTAACAGCCCGAGGCCAAATGTAACGATCAACGCGACTCCAAAAAGCACCCATCCTACCCAAGCCCATTGCTTTCCCTGTGAAGTGTTGTGCGATTGATCCATTGTTTCCACCTCTTTTTCAAATCTTCAAAGAGCGCATTCCCTAAAACAGCGTGACAATTGACCCAGGCGTATTACCGACCGGCGCCCTCGCCAGAAGCCCGGGGCTCGCGCCCGCCGATTCGGGGTCCCACTGTGTTGGGCCCCACCGGCGGCAGGCTGGGATCAAGGTAACCGGGTGTGGTCGCCAGACCCCGTACTGAACCGTGGGGCACCTCTGTGTGACAATCCCAGCAGCGGAGATCACCCGGGGCATGCTCGCGAAGCGACGTGAAACTGATCAGTGATTCGTGGCAGCGCCGACAGTTCTGCTCCACAACCGGCTCTGCTCTCTTGGACAACTTGATCACCTGTGGCTCCCAACGCATGGTGAACACGGTGGCATGCCAGAGACCATCTCGCGCCTTGAACAACCAGTGCCGCCAAAATGAATCCTGAGGAACATGGCAATCATTACAGTGGGCCACCTCCGCGTGACTGCTGTGACGCCAGCTCACGTATTCAGGACGCATCACATGACAGTTGACGCACACCTCGGGATCATCGCTCAAATAGGAGGGAGCACGCGAAATATGGGCCACCAGCGCGGCCAACCCCAGGCAGATCCCCCAACTTCCAAACACGAGCAAACGCACGGAAGTGGGAAGCCAACCAAGCGATAGAAAATTCCACAGCCGCTTTTGTGTGCCGGCTTTAAGCATACTTGGAGCCATGTCAGATGAGTCTTTCATCTTTACCGAGCAGATGAATTATACATAGCTCAAAATAACATCTCAGAACTGCATTCGCCAAATTATAACACGGATAACTGCATCACGTGCAAGGTACTTGCAAGAATGGTTTCGCAAATCCCCGAATCGGTTACTTGGTTGCAACACCTTTCAAAAACTTTCCTAATGTACGACACCCGAATCATCAGGGAATCAACCGACGCGCAAGACGCGGTAGGGAACTTGCAGGTTCCCTACCGCCTTTGCGTTCCACATGGCCGTCCACTCTTCATTCACGGGCAGTGATCAGCCAGCGATGTTGGCCTTGGGCGAGACCGAGGGGGTGTCTGCGGCGCCAGAGCCCCGTACCGCCAGGACGCGCCGCAGATCGTCTTCCGCCGTCTGCCCGATCAGCCGCAGGTCGTATTTCTCCTGGAGGATCTTAAACACGTTTGGTGTGATGAAAGCTGGCGGTTTGGGACCGATGGTAATCCCCTTTACCCCCAGGTACAGAAGTGTCAGCAGCACCGCGACAGCTTTCTGTTCGAACCACGATACCACCAGAGTGAGCGGCAGATCGTTGACAGAGCAACCCAGGGCCTCTGCCAGTCCCAGAGCCACCTTGATGGCCCCGTAGGCGTTGTTGCACTGGCCCATATCCAGGAGCCTGGGCAAACCAAGCAGGGTGCCGTAATCATAATCTCGAATCCGGTACTTCCCACACCCCAACGTCAGGATGAAGGAATCGGGCGGTGTCGCCCGCGCGTAATCGCTGAAGTAGTTCCGCCCGATTTCCGCGCCGTCGCAACCACCGATGACGAAGAAGTGACGGACTTTGCCTTCCTTGACGGCCTGGACGATCTGGTCGGCCAGCGACAGGATCACGCTGTGATGGAACCCAACGATGCTTTCACGGTGGATATTCTCCGGCAAGGGCGGGCATTCCAGGGCTTTTTTGATCACCGGGGAAAAATCGCCGTCTTTTAGGCGGGTACCGCCAGGAACGGCTGTCACGCGAGTTGTGAACACCCGGTCCTTGTAACTGTCTTTCGGGATAAGGATGCAATTGGTGGTGGCGACAATAGGCCCAGAGAACTCCTCGAATTCTCGACGCTGCTTCTGCCAGGCGCCCCCATAATGCCCAGCCAGATTGGGATGTTCACGAAGTTTGGGATACATGTGGGCGGGGAGCATTTCCCCGTGCGTGTACACCTTAATGGGAGTGCCTTCGCACTGCTTGAGAAGCTCTTCCAAATCGCGGAGGTCATGTCCCGTCACGAGGATGCCTGGTCCCGCCTGCGTTCCCTCTTTGACTGTCGTGGGACTGGGCTGACCGTAGCGACGAACGTGGCCCTCGTCGAGCATCTCCATAACGCGGAGATTGTGGCGGCCACATTCGAGAACCAGCTCAAACAGGCTGTCTAAATCGAAGTTTACGTTGGTCATCGTGGCAAAGAGGGCATTCTCGATGAAGGCGTCCACCTCTTCGTCGACCATGCCCAATCGCCGGGCATGATGGGCGTACGCAGCCATCCCTTTCACACCATAAAGGAGTGTTTCCTGAAGGGATTGCACATCCTCGTTCTTGCCACAAACACCCGGGCTGATAACACATCCGGTGCAATTCGAGGTCTGTTCACATTGGTTGCAGAACATAGACAACTCCTCCTTATGCAGCGTACAAAAGCTCAGAAACTTCCTTTGCGCTCGCTTTTTCATTCGCAGGCCAATCCCGTTGATTGGCCATCCAACGCTATAATACGGGCCAGGGCATTTTGAGATTTTGACGCAGATCAAGTCCGGCCAAAAATTTTTGAGAGTTCAACCAGCCACCTGGCTCGGCAAGGCATCATGTCACCTTCAGCGGTAGAGATTCTGGAAAATTGCCCGTTTTTCGCGGATGTCAACGAAACGGCCTTTCGACGGCTGTTTGCCATTTCCCGTGTAGTGAAATTTCGCAGCGGACAAACCATCTTTCGGCAGAATGAGCTTTGCCCAGGGATGTACGTGGTGGGCACCGGCCTGGTGCGGATCTTCAAGCGCACACCCCAGGGGCGAGAGCGGGTGTTACACCTGGTTGGCCCTGGAGAAACGTTTGCGGAGGTGGCCGCCATCGGCAATTTTCCGTGCCCCGCCTGTGCTGAAGCTGTATCGCCCACCACCTGCGTACTTCTTCCACTCGAACCCCTGCAAAAGCTGATCGCGGAAGACCACGAACTCTGCCGGCAATTACTTCTCAGCCTTTGCCTTTGGGTGAGGCGCCTGGTGGATCTCGTGGAAGACCTGACACTCCGCGACGCGGCAGGCCGGGTTGCGAGGCTGCTCCTCGAAAAATCACACCGCGATCATCAGAAAGTTCGGTTACCGACGCTCAAACGGCACCTCGCCGCCCAGCTTGACCTCACAAGTGAAACCTTTTCCCGGGTCCTCCGTCGGCTGGAGTTGGTGGGAGCGATCAAACACCTCTCCCGCAACGAATTGGAAATCATCAATATGAAAAAACTCGAAGAGCTGGCACAGCTGGAATAACGGTCAGGGGTGCCATCGCGGAACTGTTGCTCCAGTGTGCAACCGCCATAACTCAGGGTTGTTGTACAAAGACCACCCAGACACCGAATTCTTCTTGCATCGGTACCTGCACCGGTTGACCTGTGTACCGGCCTTCCAAAACGGGACGCCCATACACATCTCGCGGTTCCATAAAACGATAGATCATTCCTGGGGTTGCAAAACCGTCCAGTGATACATCCACGGTGGGGTTTTTCTTCCAGTTGAACACGAGGACGTGGGCCCGTGTGGGATCATACCGATTTCGGCGAAGGACGACGCGGGCTGGTTCGTTGGGTCGCGGTGCCCCAGGTGGAATGATGAGATTGCCTTCCTGAATGACTTGGCGAAAACGATTGATTGCCAGGCTGCCGTTAACGAGGATGTTATTGCGAACCTCACAATCTTCGTTAAATGGAGCAGAATAGCCCAGTTGCAGATTGACGTTGTAAAAGAAATTCTCCAGTACTCGAATATCGCGGCTGGGCCGACCGCCACCGATGAGGAAGGTCCCGCCATTGTAGGCGATATTTCCCTGCACCAGGTAGTGGTCCACGAACGCCCGCTCCGAACCGTAAGCATGCATCGTGTATCCAAACCCGCCGGTCATGATGCAATCGGAAATGATTTTGACGCCGTTTTCATTCTGGGTGTAAATCGCGTGCCCATGGCCCCGATCCGGCGCTTTCCATCCGTTGTCGAAGATGATGCAGCCGTGCAACTCGCTATCGGTGGCTCCGCGCCAGAAACTGACTCCCTGGGCATTGTCATGAATGACGAGGTTGATATACTTGCAGCCTTTTCCCGCATGAATATTAAGCCCACCCCATGGTCGGCCGTAGCTTTGCGGATGCGAACCCGGTTCATCCAGTTCCCGGCTCATCGTGAAGTTTTCCGAGACCAGGATTTCCAGATCCCAAATCCACACATAATCGCTGGGGCTGACCACGCTTAAGCCGCCGTCGATCGTGACGCGTTCCCCCCGCACCGCACGGACGTGAATCGGTCTATTCGGTTCACCAGTCAACCGAACGGTGAATCCCGGACTGTTGAGCGAACGATCGGGAAAGCGGTAGGTACCACCCGATATCCAGAGCGTATCGCCCGGCTCAATCTTTTGCCGGCCGCCGAGTGCCGACTCCAGATCCCACGGCGATTCGCGAGTTCCCGAATTTTGCGGGCGGCCATCCACGGCCACATACCAGTCGCGTGCCGGAACTCTCTCCACCCCCAGCCCGCCGAGCACGCCAATTGCCACGAGCGTGCAAACCCACGCTGTGCGTTTATCTGTCGGTTGCATCGTCGCCGCACCTCCCGCGAATTTTCTCACCTCTTGCCAGTTTTTGCTCTCATTGTCACGGCCTATTGGCCGTTGAATCCGCAGAATGTGAACCGATTGCGACACAGTGGCGCCGGGTGACGATGTAAAGCACGCCGTCCACCGCAATCGGAGTAGTATACACGGAACTTGCCATGGGATTCTCGGCCAGCAGTTTCATTTCACGAGCCAGCTCAAAAACCGCCACATCACCGTCCTCATCCCCCAGATAAACCTTCCCGTCGGCGATTAATGGTGATCCCCAGACCGAGGCCATCATGTCGTGGGTCCACAGGAGTTGCCCTGTTTCCGCATCCAAGCAGTGGACGATTCCGGAGCCGTCGCCCACCACGAGAATTCCCCCCGCCACCGCGGGCATTCCCAGCGTCCGGTGTAATGTTTCTTCAAAATCCAGTTTTCCATTACCGTTGAGGTCCTGGCCGCGATAATGCCAGATGACACCCGAGTTAGGGTTGGTGACCACCCGTTCGCCGCGGCTTTCGTCTACGGCGAACGTTCGCCGCGGTGGTACCGGATTTCCCGCCGAATCAACAACCAACTCGGCACTGATATCTCCCCGTTTGGTAGGGTCAATACACCAGAGATCGCCCGGGCCTTCACCCCATTGAGGATCTTGACCGGTCACCACGTACACTTTGCCGCCCGCGATGACGGGAGCAGCCACCAGGTAATTCCGATCGCCCAGTCCCCCTTCCTCAAAACGCGTTTTCTTTGGATTGGCGTCGAACTTCCATAGGAGTGTGGGCTTTCCGTTCGTCGTGCGTTCTGCCAGAAATGAATACACCCAGCCGTCGCCTCCTCCAAAGATCACCTGCGGCACACCCCCCAGGACTCCACAGGCGGGACTGGACCACTGCCCTTCCAGGATGCGATCGCCGGGCGAGTTATCGGCCCAGACTATTTCCCCCGTCTTCTTATCTAATGCGAGAAAACTGGGTGCATCCGGCTGAGCAATCTCGCCTTTTTCTCCCGTGCCGTGCGATGTAACAACAAAAAGCAGATCGCCCCAAGCGGTGGGTGAGGACGATGTCATATACCGGGGATGAACTCCCAATCTTTCGATCATGTTGAACTCCCACACGACGTCCGCCTCACGGAGGTCCGTGGATTCCTCCCGTGTGAAGGGGCCGTCGTTCTCGCCGTCATAAAAACCCTCCGTGTCGAGGCAGACCACACAGCCCCGGTTCGTGACCACCCAGAGCCGGTCCCCCTCAACGAGAGGCGTGGAGCACAACCCCTGCTCGGGCCAGTTCATCCCGGAGTCAGAAAGCACCGGGGCTGAATACTGCCAAAGAAAGGCTCCCGTGTCTCTGCTCTGGCAAAGGAGACATCCCAAATCCACCTTCGGTGGATACCGCGGCACATATCCCTGGCCGTTGTTCGTTCCACAAAATATCTTGTTCCCCGCAACCACAGGGCTGCCGTACGATTCCGTTCCCAGCGGTGTGACCCAGCGGATATTCCGGGCGGTTGTGCCGCCAATCCACCGTCCCGTGGCACGATCAACCTCACCCAACGACCAACTCACCGGCAAACCCGCGGCCGGGGAAACGTTATTGCGGGTCGATGAACCCCCGAGCTGCGGCCAGTCGCCTGCCTGGGTGCATTGATCGGCATTCACCCCAGACAGAACCAAAACAACCACGGCGACCAGTAACACAGACCCCTGAGCATTCCGAACAAGGCGCGGCCGAAGACCTGTCATCGTGTCCCTCCGTCCCCTTCCGCTGGGAAGCGCTCTCAACGTTGTTTGTTCCCATGTGGTTGACGAGGGAATGTTGGAAAGCCTATCCGATCGCTGATCCAGTCTTCCCTCGCTTTTCTCGGTGTCTACGCGACTTCTGGTGAACGTTGCACGTATTTACAGCCTGATTGTCAGAAATGCTATTCCGAGTGAAGGTCTTTTGACTCGTCCACCAGGACTTCGTCGCTGGGGTCAAATTTAGGAACCACGATGTTGAGGATCACCATCCGCCCCACCGCGCGATGAACAACACCGGGAGGGATAATCACACAAATTCCAGGGTGAACGGGTATGACGTCGCCATCCAATTCCAGAAAAGCACCCGGATCCGCCTCCAAAATGTAGTAGGTTTCCGTCAACTTTCGATGGAAGTGCGGCCGAGCCGCGGTGTGGATTTCGGTCCGGTGAATCGTCCCGGGGAACTCCGGCACGTCGGCGAAAGCCCGGAAAGCCGTGCCGCAAGGGCAAGCCACGCCGGGTATTTGGTTGAAGTCGGCCAGTCGATAGCGTTTGTCACTCATGAGGGCTATTGTGCGGGCGGGGCCAGGGCAATTCAAGAGAGGCCGCGTTGTCTCATGATGGCGGCGTGAGCGGATCTGCTGCTCAACGCGGGCAGAAAACATAGGAAAAGTTTAACGGCCGATTGGAGCCGTATTTTGCCGTTAAATGTTGCCCCGCCTTTCTATTTCCCGCAACAGACAAAAGCCCCCTTTTCCGAATAGTAACCCATTCTCAGAAATACACTTGCGTACGCTCAAGGGTGCTCAACTCGAATGCCGATTACGAGAACTGAACCTCGCCAACGCGAGGTTATGAAGCAGCCAGAAGGAGGCGTGTCAGGCAACCGACGGGGAACAATCGAACCACGGAAGGGTTCGACGGACCTGACGCGAATCAGTTGGGTTTTGAGGGACGCGTGCGATCCTTCCCGCGCTGCGACCCTAATCCACCCAGTCGGTTCTAACCCATGGGAGAACCCACTGACCGAGATTGAGCGCGTCGCGCAGCGGCCGTGTGCGGTGCTCGGGTTGGGGCCGACAGGTTGGAAGGCCACGCTCTCTCAGGTCGTGTAGAGGAGTGCACGTTCAATGAGAAAGACACTGCTACTGGGAGCGCTTGTGATCAGCGCGATGCTGTGCGGCCGAAGCTGGGGAGCCGACATGTTCGGCCGCATGGTCAGCCTCGACGAGGGCTGTCAGGCTTGTGCCCAGCCAGCCCCGGCATGTGAGCCCTGTGAACGGGCGAAACGTTGTGATCTGTTTGCCGGCTTGCGGGATCTGTTTGCGTCCCACCGGCACGTAACGGCCTGCGAGGCATGTGAACCGGCCAAGTGCGCCGTGCCTGAACCGGCCTGCGCTCCGGAGTGCGTCACCTGCCGTCCGCAGCCTGTGCGAAACCTCGTCCGCAGGGTGCTTGGCCCGGCCTGCCCAACCTGCGGCCAACCCGACTGCAATGCCTGCGAGCAAGCCAAGGCCTGCGAACCGGCTTGCGAGAAGGCTTGCGAGGCCGCCTGCGAGCCGGCCTGCAAGGAACCGGTGTGCGGCCCCCTGTGCCGTCTCCATCACCGGCTCCACTGCCGTGAGTGCGAGGTCGCCTGCGAGAAGCCGGCTTGCGAGAAGGCCTGCGAGCCCGCTTGCGAGGCCGCTTGCGAGCCCGGCTGCCAGCCTCGCTGCGAACGGCCGGTCCTCAACTTCCTCCGCAATCTGCTTGGCTGCGAGAAACGCGCCTGCGTGGTGAGTGAGTGTGGCTGCGGCGTTGAGGCTGCTCCGGCTGAACAGCCTGCTCCCAAGAAAGCCGAGAAGCCGACCGCTCCGGCCCCGCTGCCCCAGGCTCCGAACGCCTGAATCAATTAGGCCGGTCCTGTTGCAAGTGACCGTCACCACGTGAGTCACGAATCGCCCGAGGACGCCCAAGTCTTCGGGCGATTCTTTTTTGTTAATAGTTCGGCTATCATTCAGACCACTTTCTCCCGTGATTGGGAAAGCTCAGGCAAGGTAGAAAATCTCATTACAGCCGGTTACGATGAATGCGATTTCACGGGGGAACGTCAACCACACAGCAAGCTGTAACGAGAACGAGGGGTATGGCAGCATTTCCGTGGGAAGAGAGTAATTTCATGAAGGCGGCCCGCCGCCAGCCCGTCGAGCGCGTCCCCATCTGGTTGATGAGGCAGGCCGGCCGCTATTTGCCAGAGTACCGCCAACTTCGTGAGAAAGTTTCCTTTCTTGAGCTGTGTCGATCTCCGGAGTTGGCTGCGGAAATCACGGTGAACACGGTGGCCCGGCTTGGTGTGGATGCGGCGATCCTGTTTGCTGATCTTTTACCGATTCTGGAGCCGATGGGGTTCGACCTTCGTTTTGGTCCCGACGAAGGGCCGGTCATTCGCAATCCGTTGCGACTCCCTGACGATGTGGAATCCGTCCGCGAAATACAAGAGAAAGATCTCGGCGCGCTGGACTATGTGTTCCGGGCAGTCCGCCTGGCCAGAGCCAATCTTCCAGCGGAAATTCCGTTGATCGGCTTTGCAGGTGCCCCTTTCACACTCGCCGCTTACGCCATTGAGGGCCGTACGTCCCGCTCCTTCGAACGCACAAAACGCTTTGTGTTTGCCTACCCTCAGGCCTGGCGGGAACTCATGGAACGTCTGGTGGCGTCCGTGGCACGGTATCTGAACGCCCAAATCGACGCAGGAGTGCAGGCCATCCAACTCTTCGATAGCTGGGCAGGATGTCTGGCTCCGGACCACTACCGGCAGTTTGTGCTGCCGTACACCCAAGCCGTGGTAAGCCAATTACCTCGGAATGTTCCCGTCATTTACTTCCTGACCGGAAATCCGGCCCTGATTCCCCTTCAGGCTGAAGTGGGTGGACAGGTCGTCGGCGTGGACTGGCGGGTGGACCTCGCCGACGCGTGGGCAGCCATTGGCGAAGACCACGCGATCCAGGGAAATCTGGACCCCGCGGTTCTTTGTGCTTCGCGGGAGTTCGTTCTCGAAGAAGCCCGCCGCATTCTGGAAAGAACCCGCGGGCGTCCGGGCCATATTTTCAATCTCGGGCATGGAGTCCTCCCATCGACGCCCGTTGACAATGTGCTGGCCCTGGTCGACTTTGTCCATACTTGGGACCCTCAGCAAATGCCTTGAGCTGCGGAATCGGAATTCCCTCCCACCTGGCAAAGGCCCCAACAGGCACCCCCTGGTGACTTGCGGCTCGAAGGATCGCATACCACAATAGGGCTGCCCGCGTTGTTTCAGTGGTTTCAGTTACACGCTCTCCACTGTTTGGAATCGCCCAATCGGTGTTAATCGGGGAGGCCCTTCCATGAACCGGTCGATCGGACTTCATACGGCTTTCAGCTTGCTCTTTGCCCTTTCATCTGTGCTATGGACTGGAGTACGGGCTTCAGGTCAAGAAAGTCGTCTAGCACTTGATGAATCACCGGCCCAGCCGGGAGAGTGGGGTTACCGCCCGGAAGATCAGTCGATTTCCGCCACGGATCCACCGGCATTCAGCTGGCGTCCGCAAAACAATATCCAAGATTGGGAAATCCAAGTCGCGCGGGACTCCGATTTTCGCGACATGGTCTACGAGGCCCGCGGAATCATCTGGAATGTCCATTGTCCGCCAAAAACCTTTGGGGCAGGCCGGTATTTCTGGCGGTACCGTGGGCGTAACCAGGCAGTCGTAACCCATTGGAGCCGTGTGCGGCAATTCACCATCCCTCAACACGCTGTGTCCATGCCGATGCCACCACGGGATGAATTGCTGGCGAGGAGCCCGGCCGATCATCCGCGTCTATTCATTCGACCGGAGGACCTTCCCCGATTACGGGCAGCCGCGAAAGGCGAGTTGAAAGATCTCTGGGAGCGGCTGGTCGCACGGTGCGAAAATGCCCTCCGCAGTCCCCCGCCCACCGAGGAACCACCCAAGTATCCACCCAATATCGAAACAAAGAGCGATGAATGGGCGAAAATCTGGTGGGGAAACCGAGAATACACCATTCGAGCCCTCGGTACATCGGCCCTTTTGGGGTTTGTTTATCGGGTAGGCGGCCACAGGCCCTACGGAGAGCTTGCCAAAAGGATCCTCCTGGACTGTGCGAAATGGGACCCCTTGGGCTCGACTGGTTTTCGTTACAACGACGAAGCGGGAATGCCCTACGCCTACTATTTCTCACGCACCTATACGTTTGTCTATGACCTCCTGACCGAAGAAGAGCGTCAGAAATGCCGAGAAGTCATGCGGATTCGGGGAACGGAAATGTACCGCACGTTGTGTCCGCGGCATTTCTGGCGACCGTATAACAGTCATGCAAATCGGGCGTGGCATTTTCTCGGCGAAGTTGGGATCACTTTTCACGGCGAAATCCCCGAGGCAGATGACTGGACGTGGTTCGCCCTCAACGTGTTTTTCAACACCTACCCGGTCTGGTGCGACGACGATGGCGGATGGCACGAAGGATCCAGCTACTGGGCGAGTTACATGGAACGTTTTACCTGGTGGGCCGACATCATGCGCGCCACGTTCAGAATCAACGCCTTCCAAAAGCCGTATTTTTCAAAGGCGGGCTACTACGCGTTGTATTTAATGCCTCCCCACGCCGTGACGGGCGGTTTCGGCGATTTGGCCTGCACTCGCGAGGCCCGAAGTAACGTGCCGCTCATGTCCATTTTCGCCGTTCAGGCCCGTAATCCGCACTGGATGTGGTATGTGGAAAATATGGGCGGACCGCCGCAACCCAGGGAATTCTGGGAATTCGTCCGCGGAACACTTCCAAGAGTTGTCTCCCAACCGCCGGATGACCTGCCGACTTCGCGGGTATTTCGCGGAACGGGCCAGGCCGCCCTGAATACAACCCTCCTCGATGCTCGCGACAACGTCCAGATTCTCTTCAAATCGAGTCCTTTCGGCACCCAATCGCACGGTTACGACGCCAACAACTCTTTCCTCCTCACGGCGTACAATGCGCGCCTTTTTGTCTCGAGCGGACGACGAGATCTCTACGGGAGCGCTCACCACGTTCGCTGGATGTGGAGCACGCGATCGGTGAACAGCATTACGGTCGATGGGATTGGCCAGGTTCCCCACTCGGCCGAGACACGTGGGCAAATTACGGCCATTTACACGTCCCCTGAAATCGACGTTGTGGAAGGCGAGGCAGGCCCCTGCTACCGAGACCCCCGCGATCCCCAGGGCAAGGGACAACCTCTCCTGAGGAGATTCACCCGCACGATCATCTTCCTCAAGCCGGAATGGATCGTCATTTACGATCGGTTGGTCGCCACGCGTCCGGTGCAATATCAGTACTGGCTCCACAGCCCGGAGAAAATGGAGGTCGATGGCAACCGCGTTGTTGCCCGAGTGGGTCAGGTGGAATGCCCCGTCCAATTCCTGACGCCGGAAAGGCTGAGCTTCACACAAACGAACGAATATGATCCCAATCCCCGGCCCAGGATCACGGTGAGGGAATGGCATCTGACGGCCGAAACTCCGGAAAAATCATCACAGATTGAATTCCTGGCTCTTTATCATCCCCACCGCATGGGCAACGACCGGTCAGCCCAGGTCACATGGAAGCCGCAAGAAGGCGGGTATGTGCTCGTTCTGAACTGGCCCGGCGAAACGGCCACGCTGCTTCTTCCCAAAGACGAGGCGCAGTCCTTGCAGTCGGGCGATCTGCGCACAAAAGGAAAAATCCTTATCTCCCGCGGCAAAAACGACGGCCGGAGCGTCCGCACAGTCGTCGTGGATGGAGTTGTTCCCGCCCCTCCGTGATAAAAAAAACGCGTAGCCGGGATCCATCGATGCGTTTGTGACCAGCGTCCCCAGGTTCGCGTGAGGAAGTTCGGCTTAACCATCGCAGTACGCCGCCGAGGGAATATGCTACATTAGCTTATCAGGAAGCTTTTCCTGGCCAGCGCACCCCCCGTTCGCGGGATTACAGCCAATGACCCTGGCGGTGCCTCACGCCAAATTTCGGTAGCTCAACGGGCTTTCAGTTAGACACACAAGGAGACACACGGTTATGACGTACGAAGAGGTCCTGCAGAGAATTAACGACAAAAAGGCCAAAGTCGGCGTTATCGGCCTGGGGTATGTGGGATTGCCTTTGCTTCGCGCGTTCATTCGGGCGGGGTTTTCGGCAATTGGGTTTGATATTGATGAGGCAAAGGTCCAGAAGCTGAACGCCGGTCAAAGTTACATCGGGCATATACCGTCCCAATGGATCCAGGAATGGATCAACACGGGGCGATTTGAAGCGACCGCCGATATGTCGCGGCTTAACGAGCCGGACGCCATTCTCATCTGTGTGCCCACCCCGCTCAATGAGAGCCGGGACCCTGATCTTCAGTACATCGAGGGCACAACCGAGGCCATCGCCAAGGTGTTGCGGCGAGATCAGCTCGTGGTTCTCGAAAGCACCACGTATCCGGGAACGACACGGCAGGTGATGTTACCAGTTCTCGAAGCCACCGGGTTGAAAGTAGGCCAGGACTTTTATCTGGCTTTCAGCCCCGAGCGTGAAGACCCCGGCAATCCCAACTATTCAGCCGAGCGGATTCCCAAAGTGGTCGGTGGAATTGAACCGAAGAGCACGCAACTGGCAACCGCCCTCTACAGTCACGCCGTGGTACAGGTGATTCCCGTATCCTGCGCCGAAGTAGCGGAAGCCTGCAAAATCCTGGAGAACACCTATCGGGCGGTGAATATTGCGATGGTCAATGAATTAAAAGTCCTTTTCCAGCGACTGGGAATTGATATTTGGGAAGTGATTGAGGCAGCCAAAACAAAGCCGTTCGGCTTCCAGGCATTTTATCCTGGTCCGGGTCTTGGTGGACATTGCATTCCAATCGATCCCTTCTACCTCAGTTGGCTGGCACGGCGGCACGGCATGACCACCCGTTTCATCGAACTGGCCGGTGAGATCAATACTTCCATGCCCGAGTATGTCATCCACCAGGTCATTAAAGCGTTGAACGAACACGGGAAACCGCTGAAAGGAAGCAGGGTTTGCATCCTGGGTATGGCCTACAAGAAGGATGTGGATGACCCCCGGGAAAGCCCGTCCTTCGCGCTGATGGAAATGCTGCTGGACGGTGGTGCGATTGTGACCTACAACGATCCGTATATTCCTAAATTACCTAAGATGCGGCACTTCCGCGTTCCGGAAATGACCAGTTCTGAACTGACAGCGGAGTTTCTGGCTTCCCAGGATTGTGTGCTGATTGCGACGGACCATTCGGTCTACGACTACGACTTTATCGTTCAGCATGCTCCTTTAATCGTCGATACCCGGAACGCGACGAAAAACGTCAAGTGCGGACGCGAAAAAATCCGCAAGGCGTAACCCGGATGGGAACCTTCTTGAATCGCTATATTCGGCCCCCTTGGCCATCATCCAAGGGGGCTTTTGGTTACAGAGCAGACCGACTGACTTCTGTCAGTGGGGAACTATCTCTTCATTATTCAAAGATCTGTGAATATTTTTCTGGAGAATACAAATTAAAGACAACCTGGCGAATATATTCAATAGGGCCAATACGCCGCTGGGTTTCGACAAGCACCTCGATTTGCTCCTGACTGGCAAAGCAGCGGATGGCGTTGATTTTCCGTTCGTGAAATTCACTGGGCACTACAAGTTGAATCTGCGGCGGTTCAGGAAAATCGCAGTAAGTGGCGTACTCATAGACAACAGGAACCTTTTGAATCGGGGGTCCGAGTTCCGGCCAAATACTTCCCTGCGCGTGGAACAGACTGATCAGCATTTCCTCGTAGACGATTTTATGATCCGGATGCAGATCGGTGGGGGTGGGCAGAAACACGCGTGTGGGCCGTATTTGCCGGAGAACATAGGGGAACGCATTCTGAAGGCCGCTGGCCCCTTCTATTTCCGTAGGATCGCCGATCGTCGTGAAATGCCGTCCGCGGTAAGCATTGAGATTACAGTCTGGAAATCCCAGTGCGCGTACTCTTTCCGGAGGGAGGCCCAGCGTACGATAGGCCTCTTGCGCTTCATCCGCCCGAATGCGTACAATCGTCCTCCGCTGCGGCAGGCGGCAGTATCCCATCCGACCATCGGTGGTGATAACCACGTGAACCTCGACCCCCTCGGCAAGTCCCGCCTGAACGGTCAGCCCCGCGCCAATCACGACATCATCATCATGTGGCGAGACGAACATCCATCTCTCCTGCTGGTCCTGCCAATCGTCGAAAATCTCGCGAGCATCGGAGGAGACGATTTTTCGATCACCCAGCCGCCGTTTATAGACTATCCCCTGTGCCATGATACGCGATAATCCTTCGTTCTATGAACCGCTATAGTCCAAAACTGTACGATTCAATATTTCCAGACTATCTCACTATGTTATCCTCGCGGAGCGTCTTTGAAGCCCACGCGAATTTCCCAGGAATCGGCCCCATATTCTGCTACGCCGACACCCCGCCCGCAGTGCTGTGAAGAAACGCCAGGCTGACGCTTTCCGTTCTTTCCTCCTGAGAAATGACGTCAGCCGGGTTGAAATTCGTTGCCAATTTTACGGGCCCGCACCGGTTTATCGAGGTCGATTCCCATGGCAACTCCCACCTCTACAAGCAGATTCCAGCCTGCCAAAAGCTGGAGGACCGTTTCATAGCCGGGCACCGTGGGAATCTGAATGGTGGGGAAAATCGTCGGTTCGGCCGCAATGGCAATGATCGTCAAACCCACTTTTTCCGCCAGCACCTGCTGGAATTTTTCCATTTCGGCCGGGAAAGGATCGATGACCACCATCACTTCATTGGCATCCATCACCTCTTCGATGCCGTGGACAGCGTAGGTGCCTTCCAGAAAATCACTCTTTTTCCGTGTGATTTCATTGGTCTTGAGAGTCAGTTCTTCCGCCACACCGTTATTTCGCCCGGCAAAATAAATGAGCGGTGCCGCCACCAGCTTTTCAATCAGACCAGGATCAATCGACATTTCCAGAACGTGGCGGGCTGCTTCCGCCGCTTCAGTGCGCGAAACGCGAAGCAGGTCGTCACCCTCTGCCTGGGCCAGAAGTGCCCGATAGAACAGCGCCTGTTCAACCACGCTTTTCGTGGCCGCCACGGCGTTTTCCGGACCACATGTGAGGTGGTAGCACTGGGTGCTTACCTCTTCGAGTTTGACACCTTTGTTGGCCGTCAACCCCAACCGACGCGGATGGTTTTCCTCGGCCAGCTTCATGAACAGGGAAATGACCTCTTTGGTTTTGCCGCTGTTACTGGCCGCGAAGACCGTAAAGTCCTGAAGGCGGTATTCGTGGGCCTGCCGGGCACCGTCGGTGGCGATTGTCCATATCCCGCCGCGTCGCAGATTTTCGTAGATCAAATTCTTGGCCGGGAAAATTCTGCTGGAACCCTCGCCCGTGAGGAACAGCCGTTTCGTCTGTTCCACAATCCGGCAGGCTTCGTCGGCCACGGCAGGATCGAATCGGGCGAGAATCTCCGGTGTTTCCATCATCTCGCGAACCAGAGCAAATCGGGCGTAGCGTTCCTCTCGCAGATTCATCACAAACTCTCCTGCTGCTGGTTGTTGGCTTGCAAAGATCCTGTCCCTCCACCGTTCGCGTCATTCTACCAAATCGGAGAAATAGGTGAGAGAGAACCGGCTTCCCGGGTGGAACAGGTATCGGGCAGAGTTCAGCACACCCGCTTTTTCCGCCTTACCAGCCGGTCGCCAGCACCGAAAAAGGACCAGACATTTGCGCGCTGCTCTATTTATGATGGGGCTTACAAAGCTTTATTTCAAAAATAGTGGCGAGACCGTCAGAAACTTCGCGGTGCGTTGAGCGGCTCGGATGTTTCTGCCGGTTCTTCCATCGAAAACGCCGACTCAGAAATCGGCACGCGTTCACTTTCTGGCTCTCGCTGCAGGATTCTCTCACTCTCCGCACCGCGGGCAACAGCCTCTTCCGGCAGTTCTTCGATCACCCTCACCGGCATGATCCAGCTATAGAGCAGATACACCACGGGAACCAGCAGCAAACAAAGGACGGTGGTGAACGCCAGGCCGAAACAAATTGTCACAGCCATAGGGATGAGGAACTGGGCCTGCGCGGATCGCTCGAAGACCAATGGCGCAAGGCCACCAATCGTGGTGACCGATGTGAGCATGATCGGCCGAAGACGCCGCCTTCCCGCATCGACAATGGCTTCTTTCACCGACATGCCGTTTTCAACGCGCATGTTGATGAAATCCACCAGCACGATCGAGTCATTGACCACCACGCCCGTCAAAGCGACCATTCCAAAGATACTCATCAAAGTCAACGGCATTCCCATGACCACGTGTCCCACGATCGCCCCGACCAGCCCGAACGGAATGATGAGTAGAATGATGATCGGCTGGAAGTAGGAACGGAATTCCAGTGTGAGCAGCGCGAACATGGCGACCAGCGCAACGAGTAATCCCCAAATCATCGCCTGGATGGATTCATTGGTCTGCTCCTGTGCTCCCTCCCAGCGCACCTGGATCTCCGAATAGCGGGGATCGGCGAGCAATTGCGGGATCACTTTTGATTTCAGCTCCTCCACGATTTTCTGCGAGTTGACCACGGCCTCATCGACGTCAGCCGTAATGGCGATGGCCCGCAGCTGGTCCATGCGGTTGATCTGCGAATAACCGCGCTGAATATTGATTTGAGCCAGTTCTGTAATGGGGCGTTCCACATTTCCCGTGCGAATGCGGATGTCCTCAAAGTGCGCCAGGGATCGGCGCTCATCTTCCGGATACCTTACCATCACTTTGACTTCGTGACGGCCGCGCTGGAGTCGCATGGCCTCTTCACCGTAATAAGCAGCGCGGATGGTACCTGCCAGATCGGCCAGGGTTACCCCCAGTGCCTTGGCTTTATCGTTGGTTTTTATCTGGAATTCCCACTTTCCTGCCCGCGCGTCGTCCTGGATGTCAAACACGCCGGGAACCTGAGCGAGATACGCCTTGCATTTTTCCACGACCTCTTCCAGTTCCTGCATTTTGTGGACGGGTGCAAGGAGCCGGAACTCGATGGGCGCTCCCCCGGGCCCCCGCGACTGGCTTTGAAATGTCACGCTTTCCGCCCCGGGGAAATTCCGCCCCAGCTTCATCGCCCTTTCTCTCCACAGCTTCACGATCACTTCACTCGTGACAGGTCTCTGTTCGGCGTTGACGAGTTCCACTTCCAGCTTTCCCGAATGGCTGCCCGTGGGAAGTTCGTTCCCTATCCGAAGTGCCCCCGCCGACGTCTCTCCGACTACCCGATAAACTGTTTTGACAAGTGGAATGCCCTTGTCACGCCACTCCCGGTCGATCTCCCAGATCGCCTCTTCCATCGCAGCAGTCGCCCGCTTGGTCACCTCCTCGGGTGTGCCAGCGGGATAGTAAACCTGCGCTTCCAAAAATTCCGAATCCAGCTTGGGAAAGGGAATGAAGGGAACGAGTCCCGATGCCACAAGGCCCAAGGCCGTGATCAACGCAGCCAGAGCGACACTGAAACTAACCGGAGCGAAACGAAGAGCCAGCTTCAAAACCGGCGTGTAAACCCGGTCAATAAATCTCTGCAGTACCGAATCCGCATAGAAGTTAACCGCATTAGTGAATTTCTCAATCGCTGGTAAATACAGCCCGAGGAGGGGAATTCCGACGGCCAGCACGATGGCCGTCCAGACAATCCAGGCAATCTCACCCGGCACGGTACCACTGGCGAGAAACATCAAAACGGCCGCCATCAAAACGACACTGGCCATTCGCCAGAGGAGCACCAGCCAGCGACGCCGCCGACCTCGTATGACCGGAACATCACCTCCGGCAGCCTGCTCATCTGCGGAATCTTCCAGCTCCATTAGGCGGCGCTCACGCTCCCGGCGATGACGCGGATCATGGGCAAGGTGACAGGGCAGGATGAAAACCGCTTCCGCGAGCGAGACGAGGAGCATCGTGATCACGCCAAAAGGTAAAAGCCAGATGAATTTTCCCATAATTCCGGGCACAAAGAACAGCGGCGCAAAAGCAATCACGGTCGTCAACACCGAGGTGGTAACGGACGGAATCACCTCGGCCGTGCCGTCAACCGCCGCCTGAATGTAGTTCTTGCCCATCTGTCGGTGCACATAAACGTTTTCACCGATCACGATGCCATCATCGACGAGCATGCCCAGGGCCATCAGAAACGCGAACATCGACATCATGTTGAGCGTCTGGTCGCTCCACTGCATGATGATCGCTGTTCCCAGCATCGCGATGGGGATGCCCAGGGCTACCCAGAACGCCAGATGAATCTCCAGGAAAATGGCAAGGAGCACAAAGACGATGATCAGCCCCTGCAAACCATTGCGGGCCAGCAAATTGAGGCGATCCCGCACATAGGTCGAAAAATCGCCCCACGTCACCAGTTCATATCCTGGAGGCAACTTTTTCCTGGCCACATATTCATGAACATCATGCGTGGTCTTGATGATGTCCTCGTCAGACGTACTGCTGACCACAATGGCCATCCCTGGATGACCGTTGATGCGGCTGAAGGCCGTCGTATCCGCGAAGGCATCGCGGACCGTGGCCACATCACCGAGTCGCAGGATTGTCCCATCCGGTGATGTGATGAGCGGGATTTCGGCGATCTCCTTACCTGTCAGCCCCTTGTTTTTTCCGCGGAGCAGAACTTCCTGAGCATGCGACCGCAAAGTGCCGCCGGGGACCTCAATATTTTCTCGGCGAATGATCTGGGCCACCTGTTGCAGCGTCAGCCCGTATTTGCGAAGGACATGTTCGGGTATTTCGACAGAAATCTCATAGGGGCGAACCCCCATCAGGTCCGCCTGATTGACGTTGGGAAGCGCGACCAATTCGTCCCGGACTTTTTCCGCCAATTCGCGGAGCGCCCGCTCGGCACGCGGATCATCAGAATCCGGTCCAATCACCCCCACAGTGATGGCTGCCCGGCGGAAAGTGATGAGCCGAACCTCAGGTTTTTCGGCGAGCTCTGGAAAACTGGGAATCCGATCCACCTCCGAGCGAACTTCGTCGAGCACCCGTTGGGGATCGGAGACACCGCTTTGCAGCTCCAAAATCACCGATCCTGCCCCCTCGCGGGCCACTCCATAAATTTTCTTGATGCCAGCCACGGAGTGCACTGCTTCCTCGATCTTCTGACAGATCCCCTCCTCCACTTCCGTGGGGCTGGCGCCGGGATAAGGCACCGTGATGAGGATCATATCCAGGTTGAATTCGGGAAACACCTCCCGACGCATCCGCGATAAACTCAGCAACCCCACGACGACAATGCCGATAAGCAGCGTGTTCATCGCGGGGGAGTTTCGAATTGACCAGCGCAGAATGGATTTCATAGGACGGACTGCACCTCGACAGGAAGCCCCTCGTCGGAAAAGGCCAATGGATTGTTCTCCACGAAGGGAGTGGGAGACACGGCGACGCTATCACCTTCTCGCAGTACCTCGGGCGGGGCAATGATCAGCGCCCCTTCCGGTATCATCTGCGCGAACTCGACCGCCACCATGCGGAGCTTTCCATCCCGAACCCGTCCCACCACATTGCCCGGCTGAAGCGCCTGCTGGGGAACGCGAAGAACAGTCATCTTCGGATTGACATGAATCCGCACCGAAACGTACATCCCCCGAACCAGTGCGGGGGGCTGCCTGGTTGAGGCACTGGCCTCAGTACCGGTGCCGGCGACCACTTTCGCTTTCACCGCTGTGGGGTTTGGCACCAGTATTCGACATGGAACCATGCGTGTTCGGTCATCCACTCCCAAACCTTCATATCCGTCCAGAGTGCCTTCCCAATAGAAGACCCGGCCATCCAGTTCGTACTCCACTGTCACGGGAAGCTTGGGAACTTTGTAGGCCTCACCTGTGGCCAGCTTTGCGTCCACCGAAGACCCCTCCAGCATGGCCCACAGCCAGGCCACCTGACGCATGGTCAACTGGCAATTGACCTGCGCACAGGATGTGTCCTCGAAGGTGAGGACCGTTGTCCCCTTCCGCAGATACGTGTTTTCCTCCACCAGGTCGCTCACCACCACGCCATCCGAAGGTGCGCGAATTTCTGTCCGGTCCAGGTCGATCTGGGCTTTCTGGAGCTGCACCGCCGCCTGATCCCGCACGGCCTCCAAGCGGTCTTTCGAAGCCTGTTTCGTACGAAGCTGGTTTTCCAGATTAACCACCTCTTGTTCGGCCAGAAGGAGTGATTTCCTCGCGTTATCAAATTCTGCCTGCGGGATGGCGTTGTTTCCAAAAAGGCGTTCTGCCCGCTGATAGTCGCGCTTCGCTATCTCCAGTTGTTGCTGGGCAATTTCGAGGAGCTTTTGTGTGTTTTGAACGTCGACTGTCCATTCTGCCAGCGCGGCTTCCGCCTGCCGCAACTGTTCGCGGAGGCGATTCACTTCGATTTCGTAGTCCGTCTTATCTACGCGCAGGAGGAGGGTCCCCTTGGTGACGAACGTTCCCGCTTCGCACTGGGGCGTTTTCTCAACAATCCGCCCGTCAACCTCGACCGCCAGCTGGATTTCCCGATAAGGGACCACCAACCCGTCTGTGGTCAATTCCAGCCCGCCAGAATGCTTTACCACCCCTGCAGTCTGTACGACCGGCAGCGGCTGCTCGGGAACCTCTCGGGGAACGGGTTTACTGAGCGCTTTCAAAACGAAAAACCCCATCACCCCAAGCGCCACAGCAAGCGGTGGCACCACCACGTTGATGATCGTTTCAACCACGGAAATTGACTGCGACGCCCGCGCTCGCCCTAACATGAACCGATTCCCCTGACAGAAATGGATTAACACGGAACCTCATGCTGTTGGAAAAACGATAGACCGCGATATTGAGTTTATCCTGCGACAGGCCCCTGTCTTCCTTACCTCATACACAAGTACACCGCACTGTCTTATTCCCGTGAGTTGCCGGCATCTGTTGGCAAAGCCACCTCGCGCGTCCACTGGGTGACGTACGGCAATGTCAAACCAAGGGCCGAAAAAGTAAACTCAATGATGTGTCGAGCAACATCTTCGGCCGTGAACTTGCTCCTCAGTTCCGGCGGCGTGAGGTACTCCAGGATGTGACGGGCCATTCGGTAGTGCACGCACTGCGCGACCACGCTGAGGCCTGTCTGTATCTTCCGCTCCTGCGGCATTTCCTCCGGGAGCAACATCTCCAGAATTTCCATCAGAATCTCGAAGTTGTGTTGGACGTGCTGGCGGAAGAACTCGCAACAGGCCTCGTGTGGCTCAAGCATTTCCCGCATCATGAGTTTGACTTTCCACTCGGGGACCACCTCGGCAATCATATGCCGCGTCATCAGCCGAATGTAGTCAGCAAGGAGTTGAGCGGCTTGCTCCCGGTCCCCGGATTTCTTAAGTTCCGCCAGGCGAAGTTCAAGATTAGCTTCCTCCGGACGAAACAGTGGGGCGGCCGCCTTCACTGCCTCCACATAGAGATGCTCTTTGGACTTGAAATGATAGTTGATGGCAGCGATGTTGACCCCTGCGCGTTCGCAGATTTGCCGGGCGGAGGCTCCTTCGTACCCAAATTCCGCGAACAACTCGCCCGCGGCGGTCAACAGTCTGCTTTTTGTGTCCTCGGAGAAATGCGACATGCTTGGCCGATCGGTTTTCTCGGTCGCGCCTCTTGGACGGTTCGGATGAGGCAATTCCGATTGCGCGAAATTCCCCAATTCACGTCTCCTCTCAAACGATTGTATAAAACAAACGTTTTAAAGCAAGTTGCAGGGGCCGCAGTTTTTCCCGGTCGCTGAAAAAAAGCGTGGAGCTCGATAGGCGCTTGTGCGGGACTGGTCCGGCACGGCAGGTGTCCCCTTCCGCCTCTCGAAGGGGCCTGCTTGTCAATTCCACTACCTACTGCGGAGCCCTCCGGGACAGGGATGGTCCATTCTCGGAGAAACCTGCCTGTCAGATCCACCTTGTCAACTTTGCGCAGACCAGCCCGGGCCATCGAGCACGACAAGCGTGCCCCTCCGGGTGCCAGCGGGACGGCCCGGTTGCGAGCCGTCACACGAGCAAGTAGCATGTCCCGGGGGCAGTGATTAACCGCCAACGGGGATGAATTTTGGTGGTGGAGCAAATCGGGCTGAGTTTTCCAACCGGGAATTGGCGAGCCCTTTGTCAAGGATTTTAAGTGCCTCTAGGGATACGCTTTGTTTGGGAGTTATCCCTATGACCACAGCATTACATCCGCACTGGGTGGTTCCTCTGGCAATGTGGCTGGCATGTGCGGCGCTGGCGCAAAGTCAGCCTGCGAGTGCGGCTGAAACTTCGTCAAGCGGTGCGATCGTGCAGAAAGAGTTCATCTTCGAAACCGCCCCGTTTCGGAGCTGTCACGCTTCGACGATCGTCGAAACGGGGGAGGGTCTTTTGGCGGCCTGGTTCGGAGGGGATCGCGAAGGCGCCGAAAATGTCAACATCTGGCTGAGCCGATACGAAGACGGTCGATGGTCAGCCCCCACGGCGGTAGCAACGGGCGAGCAAGCAGATGGTCGCCGGTATCCCTGCTGGAATCCTGTGCTTTTCCGCCCGCGAGACGGCAAAGTCTATCTCTTCTACAAAGTGGGGCCCAGCCCAAGCCAGTGGTGGGGTATGGTTCAAGAGAGTGTCGATGGTGGTAGGACATGGCAACCTGCCGTACGATTGCCCGACGGGTTCCTTGGTCCGATCAAGAACAAGCCCCTGGAACTGGAAGACGGGACCTGGATTTGCCCTTCCAGCACGGAAACGCCAGAACGACCCAGCCGATGGCGCATTCATTTTGAAATCACCAGGGATCATGGCCAAAGCTGGACCAAGGTCAGCCCCCCTGATGGAGCCGAAATCCTCGACGCGATTCAGCCCAGCATTCTGCGGGTTGCACAAAACAAGCTGATTGCCATTGGCCGATCACGGCAGGGACGCATTTTCTGGACGGCGTCTTACGACGGAGGAAACACGTGGACACCGGTCCAGCGCACTGTTGTCCCAAACCCGAACTCAGGCATCGACGCCGTGACCCTGGCCGACGGACGTCAGCTGCTGGTCTATAACCCAACCACTCGGGGTCGTTCACCCTTGAGCGTCGCACTTTCCCAAGACGGCGTGGACTGGAAGGAAGTCCTGACGCTGGAAGATGAACCGGAAGAGTTCAGCTACCCTGCGGTTATTCAAACCCGCGACGGTCTGGTCCATATTACTTACACCTGGAAGCGGGAAAGGATCCGCCACGTAGTCCTGGATCCCCGGAAACTCTCTCTCCCGAAACAGCAGCCAGTGGGTGGGCCCCGGGCTCAATCCGTGACGGCACCTCTTTCGCGTCCCAACGTCATCATCGTGCTGACGGATGACCAGGGCTTTGGCGATCTTTCCTGTCATGGAAATCCCATCCTGTTCACTCCCAACATCGATCGCCTTGCCCGCGAAGGTGTCCGCCTGAGGGATTTTCACGTGTCCCCGGTCTGCACTCCGACCCGCGGCCAGCTCATGACTGGCCTGGACGCCCTCCGTAACGGTGCACGGAGCGTACCCGCAGCTACCAATATGATCTGGCGCGAAATCCCCACGATGGCTGAACTCTTCCGAAAAAACGGTTACCGCACCGGGCAGTTCGGCAAATGGCACCTGGGAGATCATTACCCTGACCGGCCATTCGACCGTGGCTTTGAGAAGGCCATCTGGTTCGGCGGGTGGGGAGTAGCCTCGGACGTGGAGTTTGACAACGACTGTGTCAACATTCGCTATCGAGAGGAAAACCGTGTCGCGCAGGCGAACCGCTACTGTACCGACTTCTGGTTCGACAAGGCGCTGGAGTGGATGTCCGCATGCGCCCGACAGAAAGAGCCGTTTCTGTGCTACATCGCGACGAACGCACCGCACGGTCCCCTGTGGGCCCAGGAAAAAGATGCTGCACCGTACCAGAGTTTGGTGCGACCAAATGTCGCTAATTTCTTCGGCATGATTGCCAACATCGATGAGAACATGGGACGCCTGGAAAACTGGCTCCAGGAGACGGGGCTTCGCGACAACACGATCGTCATCTTTATGACCGACAACGGCGGGACGGCGGGCAGGCAGGTGTACAACGGCGGTCTCCGAGAAGGCAAGGGCAGTTACTACGACGGTGGACACCGTGTCCCCTGTTTCATCCGCTGGCCAGCGGGAGGTATCCAGGGTGGCCGGGAGGTCAACCAGCCGACGCAGATTCAGGACATTCTGCCGACATTGCTCGAATTGTGCGGCCTTTCTACTCCCGAGGGTGTCCGTTTCGACGGTCTCAGTCTGGCGAGCGTGCTGAGAAATCCAGATGCCACGCTGCCGGACCGCATGTTTGTCATTCAATACGGAGGCCGGGTCCGTGCCGTTAAGTACGAGGCCTGCGTGGTTTGGGGGCCGTGGCGACTTGTTCACGGCAAGGAACTGTACAACGCGGCGGAGGATCGTACTCAGAAAACAGACCTCAGTACCCAGCACCCGGATATCGTAGCCAGGATGCGCGCGTTTTATGAGGATTGGTGGTCGGGCGTGGAAAAGCGGGTGTACGAATACCAGCCCATTCTTGTGGGCACAGAACAGGAGAACCCGGTCATCCTGTCGCCCAATTACTGGGCGGGTGTGGATGTGGACAATCACCACCGCGTTTCAGCGGCCGAGGGCGGTCCCCAAGGCGGCCCGTTCCATCTGCGGATCGCGCGACGCGGCCTCTATCGGATCGAGCTGCGTCGCTGGCCTTTCCACACGGAGGAACCGCTCGGTTCGCCGGGTCCCAAACAGACGGTTGCCGGGCGCTCATTGGTAAACGTCATCACAAACCGAAAGGCCCTTCCAATCCACGGCGCTGTTCTTCGTATTGGAACACACGAGATGCGAGCCAAAACCTCTCCCGATGCAATCGGCGTACCCTTTGAAATGGAATTACCCGAGGGAGATACCCAGCTCCAGGCATGGTTCCAGGATAGCGAAGGAAACGACCTGTGCGGGGCGTTCTACGTTAAAATCGAGCTATTGCGGCCGTAGCGGCGGGGTAAATGCAACCATCACAAAGGCATCGACGAAATTCGCGTTTTTTCAAAACGATGCTTCCGGGAGCAATTCCTCGTGCTCAAAGGAGTTCAACCATGTGGAGGGACCAGAGCCAGCGGAAAATGGTGCAAGCAGTTATCGCGGCGGCATTCACAGTGGTGTCGTTCCAGTCTGCTGTGTTGGCTGTGCCGCAAAATTCGCAAGAGGTGAAGCAACTTCTGTCCGAGCCGCCCCGGGAGTATTCTTCCGCCCCTTTATGGGTATGGAATGACATGCTGACGGAGGAGCAGATCGTGGGCACAATGGAGGACCTTGCCTCCCAGCATGTCAGGCAGGTGTTCGTCCATCCGCGTCCGGGACTGATGACTCCCTACCTTTCCGAGGAATGGTTTCGTCTATGGAAGCTGGCGCTAAACACCGCGGAAAAACTGGACATGAACGTATGGATTTACGACGAGAACTCCTATCCCTCGGGATTCGCCGGGGGCTGGGTTCCCGAGTTGATGCCGGAGTCGGTGGGACGCGGCCTCAGTGTCAAACAGGTCAAACGCGTTCAGGACATTGATCCCCACGCCGTCGCCGTGTTCCGTCTGGAAACCGATCGTTACGAAAATGTGACGGCCATCATTAAGGAGAAAAAGCCCCTTCCTGATGGCCAGTACCTGGTGTTTTCACTGGTGCGAGCCGAACCTTCCCCATGGCACGGCGGTCGGGCCTACGTGGATCTTCTTTTTCCCGGAGTGACGGAAAAGTTTCTGCAAGTCACGCTGGAAGCCTACCGGCGGGAAGTCGGAGAAGCGTTTGGCAAGAGAATACCGGGATCATTCACCGACGAGCCACGGCTGCTTTCCGCGGGCCAGCTCACCTGGACCGAGGACCTCGCCGAGGAATTTGAAAAACGATTCGGATACAACCTTGTCGATCACCTGCCCGCTCTGGTGCACTCGGTGGGCGACTGGAAAAAAGTTCGCCATGATTACTATCGGCTACTCCTGGATCTGTTCGTCGAACGATGGGCCCGCCCGTATTTTGAGTGGTGCGAAAAACATCAACTGGAATTCACCGGACATTACTGGGAACACGAATGGCCGCTCTGCCGGTTCGTCCCTGACAACATGGCCATGTATGCCTGGCATCAGCGACCTGCCATCGATTGCCTGATGAATCAATATGCGGAACACACACACGCACAATTCGGCAACATTCGGGCGGTGCGGGAGCTCTCCAGTGCCGCCGACCAGTGTGGGCGAACCCGCACTCTGTGCGAACTGTATGGGGCCGGTGGATGGGACCTCCGCTTTCAGGACATGAAGCGGATCGCGGACTGGCTGGGAGTGCTGGGCGTCAACACCTTTGATGAGCACCTCTCTTACGTCACCATCCGCGGCGCCCGCAAGATGGATCATCCACAGTCCTTTTCCTACCACGAGCCCTGGTGGTCCTTGTATCATGTCATTGCCGACTATCTCACCCGGCTCTCGCTCGTGCTTTCCAGCGGTGAGCGCGTTAACGAAATCCTGATCCTGGAACCCACCAGCACGGCGTGGCTCTATCAGGTGGACCGGGCAACGTCCTCCCACCTGGAACAGCTCGGCGAAAACTTCTTCAACCTGGTCAAAAGCCTGGAATTCGGCCAGATCGAGTATGACCTTGGATGTGAACACATCATGGCCAATCTGGGCAAGGTCCAGGACGGGTACCTGGTGGTGGGAAAACGGAAGTATCACACCGTTGTGCTGCCTCAAACCTGTAAAAACCTCGAAAAAACAACCCTTGACCTTCTCAGGCAATTCCTTTTGGCCGGCGGCACGGTTCTGGTTTGTGGGGACGGCCCGACACTCGTTGATGGCCGTCCCTCGGAGGCCCTGAAAGAGTGCAGGGATCTTCCCGGCTGGAAAAAGGTGGATGAGAACGAGTTGCCGGAGCTGCTGGACCAACGGCAGGATCAGGCGGTGCGGATTGCGCAACAGGAAGGCCGGCGAGGTTTGCTGCTCCATCAGAGAAGACGGCTCAAGGACGGGGAGATTCTTTTCCTCGTCAATACGAGCGACGCCGAACATGCTGCCGGGACCATCCATGCCCGGTATCTGGGTGCTGAAGTTTGGGACCTGGAGACGGGCGAGGTGCGCCCTGCATCATTCGTCCTGAAAGGTGAAGCAATAGAAATTGCCTTCGACCTTCCGCCGATTGGTTCCCTTGTGCTCTTTCTCAGCCATCGGGCCAATACGCCCGCACCTGAGGCACCAACCACGGAAGAAGAGATCGCCCTGGGGCCAATCCATGCAGAACGGCTCGACCCCAATGTGCTCACGCTCGACTATTTCGACGTCAAAATCCAGGATGAAGTGCGTCAGGGCATGTATTTCGCGCCGGCCTGCAATTGGATCTTTCAGAAACACGGGTTGCCAGGCAATCCGTGGGATCGGGCCGTGCAATTTCGGGACGAAATCATCCGCAGGCAGTTCCCGCCCGATAGCGGATTCCAACTAACCTATCGCTTTGAAATCAAAGAAAAAATCCCGAATCAGATTTGGCTCGTGTTGGAAAGGCCTGACCTTTACACCGTGACCTGCAATGGCAAGCCGGTTCCCCCGCCAAGCGGATGGTGGCTGGACAGGAGCTTCGGCAAAATCGACATCACCGGGCTGGTGAAGGTGGGCGAGAATTTGGTCACGGCGACCGCCTCTCCCATGACGATGTTGCACGAGGCCGCCGCGGCCTATGTGCTGGGCGAATTTTCAGTCACCCCGGCAGAAAAAGGTTTTGTTATTACTCCCCCTCAAGATTTGCATGTTGGAGAGGGTTGGAATGCTCAGGGTTGCCCACTTTATCCAGGCCGGGTAGCTTACCGCACAACAGTGCAAAAGTCTCGGGCCGATGGACGCTGGCTTGTTCGACTGGGAGCGTGGAACGGTTCCGTCGCCCAGGTGCTTGTGAATGACACGCCAGCGGGGGTGATCTATCGGCCACCGTATGGGTGCGAGATCACGCCGCTCCTCAAGGACGGTGAAAATGAAATAGCCGTCGTCGTGACGGGCACGCTCAAGAACACGCTGGGACCTCATCATGCGGGCGCACCATTCGGGGATCCGCCTGGCCCCATGCTTTTGCCCAGGGCCCGGCCGAGGGACCGCCGCCGGGAACGGCGTATGATACAATTGCCTATGGATTGTTCGAGCCGTTCCGCATTATCCGCCAGGAGGTTCAGGAATCGCGTTAAGGCACCAGTGAAAAACAACAATCGCCACGACCGGGGATCGCAGAGCCGTCATGCCGGCGGCAAATGGGTGTGGATGTGAAACGGCGAAACCCGGGTCGGAGATATACAACATCGATCGGTGTCAATGGCATCCCGGGCGAAGGCAAAGGCAGGCGGTTGCTCTCCTGGGAGTCCATGATTCTCCCTTGGTGATTCCCATGGTTCGTTTTGACGGATACCGTCGGTCACCCCCCCTGCCCTCCCCGAAACAGCAGTGGCAACTGCTGTTATGGGTACTTCTGCTGGGCATGGTAGCAATTGTTCCGCGGTGGTTCCTGGCCTGGCGATCTAGCTCCCCTGTGCATTCAAATCACGTTATGCAGGAGAGCGTCGTGGCTGACGGCATCTCCGTCTCTCTGCGGGAGAACAATGGCACCCAAGTCCAAGAGGCTGGCTCGGGAAGTTCGCAGGATAAGCGTGGGCAGGCCCTGCCGCTCGAGGAGCGCCTTGCCAGGTTAGATTTTTCATCGGTCAGTGACGATGCCCCTTTCCGCAGTAAAGAGAAAGAGCCCTGGTTTGGAACTTTGCAGATCCTTCAGGACGTGTCCGCCGCGGAGCTGTGGCGAGCCCCCGCGCAACGCGTCACGTTCGCCCAACTGTACCGACGTCCAGGAGATTACCGGGGCAAGCTCGTCGAGTTTCGCGGTCGAGTCATGGGCGTCTTTCCCCTGCACGCACCTCCGAATGACGTGGGGATCTCTCAATATTACCAGTTATGGGTTTGTCCTGAAGAAGAAAATGACCCCATCGTGGTTTATTGCCTGCGCTTGCCCGAGCATTTTCCCCGCGGCGAACGCATTTCGGAACCGGCGGCCGTCAGAGGAGTCTTTTTCAAGCGGTGGGCTTACCAGGCCAAGGATGGCCTGCGATTCGCACCGGTGGTGCTGGCCCCGTCCATTCGCTGGGAACCGATCATCACACAATCCCCGCTGCCCGCAGAGCCACCCCCCAACCCGTTGGTAGCCGTCGTCGTCGCGGCTGTTCTGACCGTTCTCTTTCTTTGGTACGTGTTGCGAGTCCGTGAAAAGAGGCTTTTCCCCAAAACGTCGGGGAGTTCAGACCATCAATCAGTTCTGAGACAGGCGAATGCCGACGACAATCAGGACCGCAACGAAAACGCAACTGCCGAGTCCACGGAATTTCTCGCCAAATAAAGGAATCTGCTGTGTCCGCGAAAACGGTGGCGCGAATAGCGACGTTTCTTTTGACGGCCTGGGCTGGTTTTACCCTCATCGCTGCCGAAGAGAGCGGCTCGCCTCAACCGTCAGGCGAGAAAACATCTCCGCAACCTCTCAAAACATCTGCCCACTCCGGCAAGGAACACGGTACCCCTGAGCCATCGTCACTAACTGGGCCGCGTGCGTTCCTCCAACGTTTGGGAATCAGCGACAGCATGTGGGAGGGACTGGAAGACGGCCGACCCTTGCAACCCCAGGAGGGCGAACTACTTCTGCGGCTTCTGTTTCATATCCGAATGTTCCAGCCGACAGAGCTCGAAGAATGGAAACAACCGCCTCCGGATTGGAATGCGGTGTCGCCCGATTCCCGGGCCTGTCGGGGAAAACTCCTGGAAATTGAGGGGACGGCAACGAAATGGATGCAGGTTCCGGTGCCACAAGAACTCACCGAGCGGTTGGGTCTGGAACACTATTACTCCTGCCGCGTTGTGACAGACCAGGACGCTGAGTATCTCGTGTATGCGCGTGATATCCCGCGGGCGTGGAAAACGATGAGGCAGCTCCGCGAAAAAACCGTGATCCGGGGGCTGTTTCTCAAACTCGCGGAGACGCACCCCAGGCCGGTGCCCACGCTTGTCACCGCTCGCCCGGGTTGGTTTCCCAATAATCTGCTGGGCCGTTTAGGAATGGATTGCAGTCTGTTTGACGACGTTGCTTTGGAGACCTCCCCACAACGTTTTGTTGCCCCCCAAGCACCTTCCGAAAGTGGAGAGGAACCGCTCTCAGATCCCCTGGAAAAGTATCGTCTGACGGGAAAAGACCGAGAATGCTTCTATCAGCTTCTGGCTGCAGTGGACCGTGCTGAACCTGGCCAGTTACTGCGAGAGGCCCAGGCGGAACTGGCCCGACTCGGTCAATCGACGTTTTCAGTGGTACCTCTGTTCAATGACCCTGCCCACCAGCAGGGCAAGCTGTTTGCGCTTTACGGGACGGCCAGACGCATCGAGAAAGTGTCCGTCGAAGATGCCGATATCCGAAAACGTTTTGGGATCGACCACTATTACACAATTTATCTTTTCACTGACGATTCCCAGAATTACCCGATTGTCTTCTGCGTGCGCTACCTTCCCCATGGGGTCCTGCCCGGCGAAGGGCCGGGATACGCGGTGAATCTCGCGGTGGCAGGTTTCTTTATGAAGACCTGGGCATTTCGACCCCAGGCAGCGCTATCACCGAACACCCCGCGCAATGCGTGGCAACTGGCACCCCTTCTCATAGGGCGTGAAGCAGTGCGTCTGGCCACCGAGGCATCAGCCCGCCGGGTGGGCACGGTGACGACGATTCTCACCAGTGTTGTGGTGGTCGTGGTGGTGCTGATTGGAATCATCGTCTGGTGGTTCAATCGTCAGGATAAAAAACGCGAACGAGAAATCCGCCAACGGTTATTCTCAGAATCTTCCCAAACTGAATGCTCGTCCTCAGATCCAGGCTCTTCCAACGTCCCGACAAACGATGGCAACGCCGATTGACTGCCGGGACGCCAGGTCGGTTCCAATCACGGCAAAATCGTGGCTTTTTCGGACACACCGAACAGAACGCTCGGCGAACCACGCCCTTTGCAATATGACAAACAACACGGCGTGAGAAACCGCATACCGTGCTGTGTTGCAACTTCTCCCAGGCATCTGTAGTAGTGTGGTTGCCTTTTCCTCACCATTGTGCCGACGCTCTCTGAACTGGAGGACTCACGCTGATCCCGCGACCTTTTTGTAAGGACTTGCGAGCGTCTAGAGGTTCAACGTCTTGTCGGGGCAATTGATGAATTGCCCCTACTTCTAAACAGGCACCGAACCAACCAGACCGAGCCCAGTTATTGGAACGCTCTGTGCAATGTCAGAATGCGGACGGTATTACGACCCTAGCGAGCGAATCTCGCTCCTGCCCAAGGCGTACGTTTCTTTCTCGCAAGAGAAAAAAGTGGGAACGATTGAGCCGCCCACATTCTTGACCATAAGCTCGAGTTTTTGAAAATGAGAGAGACGGTCATTTGAAACGCGACGTATGGTTTGCTCGGGAAGACAACAAAGACATATGCTGGGTGCGAGACAATGATCCCACTTTATGACACCATTCCCAGCCGCAACACCCCCGTGGCGATGTACATACTGATACTAGCCAACGCTCTGGTATTTCTTTTCCAGCTTGAACTTCCTCCACCCGTCCTGGAACAGTTTTTCCACCACTTCGGCATCGTCCCGTATCGCTACACCCATCCGGAACTGGCCTACTTCTTGGGAATGCGGCTGGACTACTGGCCCTTCTTGACGAGCATGTTTCTCCACGGCGGCTGGCTCCACATCGTTGGGAACATGTGGACGCTATGGATCTTCGGCGATAATGTGGAGGATCGCATGGGCCCACTGCGGTTCACTTTGTTTTATCTCTGCTGCGGCGTGATCGCGGGCATCGTGCATGTCCTTACCAATCCGAACTCCACCGTTCCCACCATCGGGGCTTCTGGGGCCATTTCCGGTGTTATGGGTGCCTATTTTGTGCTCTACCCTTATGCCCGCGTTATCACTCTGGTTCCCGTTTTCTTCTATCCGTTGTTCGTTGCCTTCCCGGCGGTTGTGTACCTCGGCATCTGGTTTCTGATCCAGTTTTTTAATGGAGTGGGAAGTCTCTTGCCCTCAGATCAAGTGGGCGGTATTGCCTGGTGGGCGCACATTGGGGGGTTTGCGGCGGGAATCCTCCTGTGTCCATTTTTCCTCCGATCACGTGGCCCCTGCCGCCATTGTTACCCCGACGAATACAAGACCGAGTTGGGCTGGCTTCAGTGGTGAGAGAACGAGCGCACAGGTTCTGCCGTTTTAAGGCTGCAACAAACACTTTTCAGGGAGATTGCCAGCGATGAACGTGATGGACATCTTCTGGATTTTTCTCATGCTTTCTGCTCTTCAGCCGGTGCTCCGCCAGAAAATGATCGAGGCGGCCCGGCAGCGGATGATCGCTCGCATCGAGCGGAAACGCCAATCCCGGGTGATCGTGCTCATCCATCGTCAGGAAACGATGAGCCTTCTGGGGTTTCCGATCTTTCGCTATATCGATATCAATGACTCCGAGGAAGTCATCCGTGCCATTCAACTGACCGACCCACAGATCCCTATCGATCTGGTCCTGCACACACCGGGAGGGCTGGTGCTGGCGGCACTCCAGATAGCTCGGGCAGTCCACCACCGGCCGGGCAAAGTCACGGTATTCGTCCCCCACTATGCGATGTCAGGCGGGACTCTCATTGCTCTCGCAGCCGACGAGATTGTCATGTGCAAGCATGCCGTCTTAGGACCGGTGGACCCCCAGATTAATCAGCAACCAGCCGCCTCGGTTCTGAAAGTGTTGCAAAGGAAAAAGCCTGACGAGATCGACGACCAAACTCTCATTCTGGCAGACATTGCCGAAAAGGCCATCAGCCAGGTCAGAATGTGCGTCAAAGAACTTCTCAGCGACAAGATGCCCGAAGAGAAGGCCGATGAAGTGGCCAGACTGCTTTCGGAAGGCACATGGACGCACGATTTCCCGCTTACCGCCGAGATGGCCCAGCAATTGGGATTGCCGGTGAGCACGGATATGCCAACCGAGTTCGTGCAACTTCTCCAGTTGTATCCGCAGCCCCGACGGGGCCAGCCCACCGTGGAATATATCCCGGCACCGTACCACTATCATCCGTCGCGCACCAAGACCTGAAAGTCACCGGCTCATTGCCCCCATGTTCAGTGCCACTAGGCTGGTACGTCTGCCTCGTTGTGGACGCCCATGTCCCGAAGAACCAACGGGCGGTCTGAGTAGACCCGGTCGAGCCGGGTGCGATGTCATCGTTCGCTAACGCCGCGGCACTGTTTTCGCGGGGCTTATCGTTTCAATCCTGATCTCGGTCGCGGAACCGGGCGGGATGCCTGACAATATGGCCCCGAACGAGATAGATGACGTCCTCGGCAATATTCGTGGCGTGATCGGCGACGCGTTCCAGGTTTCGGGAAACGGCCAGCACCTGGAGCCATGTTTTGACCTGATCGGGATGTTGCTCGATCAGTTGCTCGACCTGCTGGCGAATCGCCTTTTTCTGGGCATTGACAGCTTCGTCCCGCTTGCACACGTCCTCGGCCGCATCGGCATCCCCGTTAACCAGGCTGTCTACACTTTGCCGCAACATTTCCTGGACCTTTCGCCACATGCCGTCCAGATCGAACGGCATCCGCACGGGCGGCATCTGGGATAGTGTTCGGGCTTTGCGGGCGATATTGACCGCCAGATCCCCAACCCGTTCCAAATCATTGTTAATCTTGAGAACAGTAATTAGGAATCGAAGGTCAGCGGCGACGGGCTGATAGAGTGCGAGAACTTTCAGGCATTCTTCCTCGAGCTCGACTTCGAACTGGTCAATCTTGCGGTCGCCCGCTTCCACCTCGTCGGCCAACTGCGGATCCCGATTGAGGACCGCCGTTATCGCTTTCTGAAGTTGTTGCTCGACCTCCCCGGCCAAGCTGAGAAGCCGACCGCGGAGCCTGTCGAGTTCACGATGCAAGTGGACGCTCATTTCACCGACCTCGTACGGGGATGCAATCCCAATGACAGTGGGTCTGATGATTACCCTTCTGAGACACTCACCATCATGCTTTTTGAGGATGCGGATTGTCCTGTCATTTTAGGCGATGATTCCCCTGGCAGAAAGCCGTTTCGCACAATGGGGGCAATTATCGTTGAAAAACCGTCTTGCAGAAGCTCCCCAAAATGAGGGCACTGAACGGAATCCCATGTAAACAGGCCGTTCGCCAGGATTGTTCGCCGCTGTGATGGCGCAACCACGGCGCCCACCGAGGCGGTAAGATAAACAACTTTTCGCGCAAAAGCACAAATGTGGAAGTGCAGGTAATCTGCGGCATTCAGAGCAAATATTCCTGAAGCGCAAGCCGTGCGTCGGAAGCTGTGTGTAATAAAGCAAGTGCCAATGAGGAATCGATTCAGCAAAATGCCCGCGACGGAATGCCATGCTGTGCGCTTGTTTCCTGCTCGCCAATTTCAAGGAAGCTGACAAAACCCACGGATGGAGGATCACTTCCATGCTCAGACAACGAAGATGCTGGTGGAAACTGAGTCTCGTTGCCAGCACGACATGGGCTGTCGTTTGGGCCAGCCCCCTATTCGCCCAGAATTCCCCCAACGGCTACCAGTACCTTGATCCGGCCTACATTGTGGGCTCGCAAGCCGGGCCGTCTGCTAGTGGATCACAAGACGAGCTGGCCCAGCGCGTCGCGGAACTGGAAAAGGCTCTGGCCGACATCAAAGCGAAAGAAGCGGCGGCAGCCAAAAAAAATGCGGAAAAATTCTCGGTGAATGTTGGCGGACGGGTGTTCCTGGACGCCGTGTCTTTCGGGCAGGGGGCCGGTAGTAGAGCCACATTTGGGGATGCCCAGGATACCGTGCAGTTCCGTACGGCACGCCTGGGGGCGTTTGGAGAAGGGTTTGATGTCTTCAATTACAGGATCGAAATGGATTTCGCAGCCAGAGATTCCAGCGATGAGCAGCGCACGTCGTTCAAGGATGTCTACATCGGGGTGAAAGACCTCCCGTGGCTGAACTATGTGCAAATTGGACACTTCAAAGAGCCTTTCTCGCTGGAAGAGCTTACTTCTAACCGGTTCATCACCTTCATGGAACGGAGCACCCTCAACAGTGCCTTTGTGCCCGCCCGAAATGTGGGTATCGCCTCGTACCACGTCTCTGAAAACGAACGAATGACATTCGCCTTCGGTGGGTTCCGCACGATGAAGGACACTCCGCCCTACGCGGCGGACGATGACGGAGGCTACGCGTTCACCATGCGGGCGACGTATTTGCCATGGTATGATGAGGCGACAAAAGGGCGTGGCCTGCTGCATCTGGGCTTGGGGTACAGCTACCGCGATGTGGATGATCCCAACCAGCGCATTCGGGTTCGTCCTGAAGTCGCCGTAGGCCCCCGCGTCGTGGACACCGGCAACATCACGAACGTGGAGGATTACCACTTACTGGATCCGGAAATTGCCTTGGTCTATGGGCCGTTCTCGGTCCAGTCGGAATACCTGGTAGCGTTCTACAATCGCAGCGTGGGTGCCGATCCCACTTTCCACGGGGCTTATGTCCAGATGAGCTACTTCCTCACGGGAGAGAGCCGCTCCTACAACCGCGAAAAAGGAGCGTTTGATCGCGTGAAACCCATCGAGAACTTTTTCCGCGTGCGAACCTGTGACGGTGACGTGGAAACCGGCTGGGGTGCCTGGGAGCTGGCGTACCGGTACTCCTGGCTCGACCTGGACGATGCGAGTGTGCTCGGGGGAACCACTGCCGACCACACCTTCGGCATCAACTGGTACTGGAATCCTTACATGCGGTTGATGTTCAACTACGTCCATGCTCAGGTGAGCCCGGCTAACAACGCGCCTAACTCTGACATCAACGTCTTCGAAATGCGCGCCCAAGTGGACTTCTGACAGGCTCTGCTGAGCGAGCCTCAGATGAAGAATTCTCCGACATAAAGTCAACAAACACGTCGAGATTTTCGTGCGAAATACCAGGAAGGCCAACCAACCGAGGAGGATATGTCGATGAGTCCAAAATACTGGTGGACGGGACTGTTGCTCGTCGTGGGTGCCCTCAACCCTGTTTTCGGGGGTGACCCGGCAGAGGTGCGTGGCTCACCCGGGCGATGCGCTGTCTGTGGGCGGCCGGGACCGTGCCAACAGAAGGTCTGCCGCATCGAGTGCGGCGTTGAAAAGATCAAAAAATACTGCTGGTGTGTGGAAGCCGCGGATGTGTGCACGATGTTGCCCAGCCATCCTGGGCGATCCCGCGATCCCGGCTGCGACGCCTGCGGCGCTGCCGAGGGCTGCGACCTGGGATGCCAGTCCTGCGATTCCCGCGCACGGCCTTCCGGAATTCTTTCGGGCTGGATTTACGACCTCGGTCACCAACGGCCCTGCCCGGTTCCACCTCAGGTCGGCCGCACCCGATCGATCAAAAAGCTCGTGAAGAAAGAGTATGAGGTTGAGGTCCCTGTATACAAAACTGTAGTCCAGTACGTGTGTGCCGAATGCCTGGCGGCTCAGGCCTGCGGGGTTTGTGCTCCTTCAGGTGCGGGATCACCTGCAACGAGTCCAAGCCCTGCCGATCAGAAGCCGGAGGCTGCCCCGAAGCCGGATGATTCGGCCAGTCTGAAACCGGCCACCGTCTCCGAGATCCAGGCGGTGAATCTGGCACCCCTTCCACCGATGTGAACATTCCTGAGGGAAGACGCCGCGAAGCAATCACCAACAAAAGGCGTCATCCATTTCCTCCTTTCTCGGCGGCCGGGGCCCTTTGCCCCGGTCGCTGTTTTCTTGCGGTCCGAGCGGTTCGCTGCCTTGGCCACGTGGACGTCATCTTGCACGCTAAGGCCTGCTCAGGCACCCAGTTCCGCGTGCCGCCCCGCCGCGTGCCGCCAGAAAGACCCTATTGCCGTTGACGTGGGCATCGAAGATCGTTACTCTAAGTCCCCCTATGGGTGGGAAGACGTATGGGACAGGTCGGCTATTTGCATAGTTAACTCAGTTATCTGTTTGCCGCACGGACGCTGGTTTCCGCATGCGCACCTGGAGAGGCGCAACAATTCACGAGCTGACGCTGCACGTGCTGATGGGTGTGCTCCTTCTGGCTGCGGCTGGATGCACGCAGCTTCAGGTGGGCCACAAATCACCGCTGAATCCACCCATCATGAATACAGACAGCGCTGCAGTGGATATCTTTTTTGTACGCGTCCCTTACGGCGATCCCATCGTGGAAAAGCTCTGGAAGAGCGTTGACGAGCAGGCGATTCCCGCGGAGACCCGTAAAGAGCTTTACCGCAACGGATTCCGAGTGGGACGGATCGCCGGTCCCCTGCCGCCGGAACTTGCCGATCTACTCCGTCTAACTGACGCCCCGGTCACTCAAGATACTCTGGAAACAATAGAAGATCCCGGTAATGCTGATGAGTCGGCCCCCGTGCGGCGGCACCTCCAGACCAAGCCTCATCAACGGGCAGAACTGCTTGCTTCCTCGGTCTATGACGAACTACCGCTGTTACGACGCGACAGCAACGGCCAAATCGTCGGACAGACCGTCTATCGCGCTCAAGGAGTCTTCGCGATGACGCTCGCTCCCAAGCCGGACGCAACGGTCTGTATTCAACTCGTACCGGAAGTCCATTACGGGGAGCCCCGTGTTCAGCCCGTTGCCACGGAAGGACTCGTTCGGTGGGAAATGCGGAGAGACCGCATTGTCCTGAATGACCTCACGATCAAGATGGACCTCGCGCCGGGTGACATGCTTCTTTTAACGTGCGTTCCTGATCAACCCGGCAGCCTGGGCGGCCGCTTTTTCACCGCGGCGTCCTCCGGAAAACGAGAGCAGAAGCTCATCGCCATCCGCCTCTCACAGGTGCAGAACAATCCCAGTTTCCAGGGGAACACCGTCGCGACCGCCCCGCTCCGCTAGATCGATTCGGGCTGCGGTGCCGTCTCTCACACCCGAGCCGTCAACAGAGACCGCACCTCTTTCAATTGACCCGCTGACCCGAGAACCTGATTCTTGTGGATGATGTACTCGGCATAGGCGGCCATGAATACCTTACCGGGCGTCCGCGGATCGAAGTCTTCCGGCTTATCGCGGAAGGACTCGCGATAGATCGCACACCAGACGAGTCGGCCGTCTGTATCGATGTTGATCTTGCACACTCCCAGCTTGGCCGCCTTCAAATAGTCAGCCTCATTGACGCCGCTGGTCTGGGCAAGCTTCCCGCCAGCCGCATTGATGCGGTCCACCCATTCCTTAGGCACACTGCTGGCCCCGTGCATAACGAGGGGATATCCCGGCGGCAGGGCCTTCTGGATTTCCGCGAGGCGATCCAAACGCACTCCCTGTTTGCCGGTGAATTTATAAGCGCCGTGGGAAGTTCCAATCGCCACCGCCAGAGAGTCGCAGCCGGTCAAGCGGACAAACTCAGCCGCCTGGGCAGGATCGGTGAGGCAGACGCTCCCCGCCACATCTTCTTCCACGCCGCCGAGTTGGCCCAATTCGGCCTCCACAACGACGCCTTTCTTGTGGGCATAGTCCACCACGCGCTTGGTGATCTCGACGTTCTTCTCAAAAGGCTCGTGGGAAGCGTCGATCATCACCGAGCTATAGAAACCGCTGTCGATGGCGTCGTAGCAGACTTCTTCCGTTCCGTGATCCAGGTGAACGGCAAAGATGGCTTCCGGGAAAACCTCCTCAGCCGCTCGGATGATCGCTTCCAGGAAGCGTTTGTCGGTGTAAGATCGCGCGCCGCGGGAAATCTGAAGAATGAACGGGGCGGCAAGGTTTTCGTTGACGGGCTCGTCGTTCTTTTTGACCTTGCCCAAATTACCGCGGAACAGTCCCACGGCCTGTTCCAGGTTGTTGATGTTGTAGGCACCAATGGCGTATTTGCCGTACGCATGCTTAAAAAGTTCAGTGGTCGTGACGATCATCTCAAGTACTCCTCAATCAAGCGATTTGCGGATGGGAGACCCTGAAACCGAAAACATCTTTTGGGTGCCCCGTTCCACCACTTGCACCATGCAGCGTCAGTTCCGTCTCCAAGGCACTCTCGCTGCTTCACCTTCAGAATTGCTGTTATACTGTGGCATCGGAGAGCGGCCGACACATCGCGCCCTTAAGTATAGACTTTTCCGTATCTTTTTGACAAGTGGGCGGGCTCGATCTGGGCACAGTTTTTTCGTTTAAGACATACTGTGGCAAAAGCACACTCTCGATCAGAGCCACCTCCCGCCCGGGCTACTCTCGTCAATTCGGGCCGTGCATCACAAAACCGCATTGACGCCTGATCCATCCCCATCTTCGCGAAAACCACTGAGACGGCATGGGGACAATCTAATTGTAGGGGCCATTCACGAATTGCCCCTACAGTGTCGGAGGGACCCGCTTGTCGGGTCCGCCGTTTGACATTGGATCATCCATTCCCTTTTCCCGGGCACGACAAGCGTGCCCCTCCGACCTTTTGGAGGGACCTGCTTGTCACGTCCGCCGCTCAACGTTCGATCATCCATGGCCTTTCATCGGGGACTGAAGTCCCGCGCGGAAAGCGGGGCTAAAGCCCCGCACTCCATGGAGTGCGGCGATTCATCGCCGCTTTTCGGTGAAGGCTTTAGCCTTCACTACCTTGCCGTTTACGGCGTTGTGCCGCGACCACGATAAGTGTTCGCTGGCAGGGGCCATTCACGAATTGCCCCTACAATGTCGGAGGGACCCGCTTGTCGGGTCCGCCGTTCGACATTGGATCATCCATTCCCTTTTCCCGGGCACGACAAGCGTGCCCCTCCGAAAAAATGTCGGAGGAACCTGCTTGTCAGGTCCGCTGCTCAATGTTCGATCATCCATTGGCGTTCATCGGGGACTGAAGTCCCGCGCGGAAAGCGGGGCTAAAGCCCCGCACTCCATGGAGTGCGGCGATTCATCGCCGCTTTTCGGTGAAGGCTTTAGCCTTCACTACCTTGGCGTTGATCCGGATGGAGCCGGGGGCACCGGTCGCGGTAGAACCCGACCCTCCATTCCACACAATGGAGGGACACGCTTGTCGTGCCCGCCGAAACGCAAGGCTTGCCCCCACGTCGGAAAGCGGATCTGACGAGCAGGTCCCTCCGGTTGTATCCGCTCCGACGCAAGCCAAATGGACAACCGCGTCCCTGTCCGCGGAGGAAGTGTGAGGTATTGGAACCTCTTGTTTTGTTCCCCTCTGATTTAGATGATGGAAGGGCGTTTTTCATCCTGGATTACCGGCTCTTTGTTGAGTGGAGGTCGCCGTGGCCCCTCAGTTTCTGCGTGCCGATAACGTTTTTGGTTCACAATCTCTTGGCCCTGAACTTCGGGTGAAGGAAGCTCTAACCCCATTCCGCCACGGGAGTTGGGTCGCCGTCATTCTTCTGGCGATGCTCTTCCCAGTGTCCGCCGCTGGTAACGAAGCCGTGGAGCTTTCCCTGCCTCCCAACGGAGATTTCCGAGCGGGCGAAGCCGAACCAGTAGGATGGCGTCTGTCTGGTGGGAGCGGACGGTGGGTAGAAAAGGACATCCTCGAAGTCACCGGGGATGGCCGGGGGAGTAATGCGTGGACGGCACAGGTGGTTCTCCAACCCGGGGCGCGATATGTCATGACTGTGAAGGGGCGTCGGCTCGGCGCCTCGGGTGGTTGTGCGATCATGGGCCTGGCGGAAGTCAATCACGACTGGACGTTCCCTGATACCGAATGGGGCGAATTCCAGGCAGCCTTCCGTGTGCCGGATCAGGTGACCACCACACAGTTTCGCCTCGGTCAATGGGAGGTGCGGGGCACCATTCAATACGACGCTGTACAACTCCGACCGGCCCTGCCCATCTACAGCAAACACGGGGCGATTACCCTTGGCCGCGGGGAAAGAATCGAGAACCGGCACTATCTTTTCAACGCGTTATTCAACCAGTACGGCAGTAACGATCATCAAGTGTTGGAGCGGGCAACGGCGGGGTTCAACACATCGCGATGGGTTATTTCTGGCCAAAATGAGGTCATCTATCACTTCAATCTTCCCGGCTGTCAGTTCGTCCGGGGACGGCTCGTGGTCAACATCAACTATTACACCCGCGGTGCCCTCAGTGTCGCCATAAGCAGGAACGGAAAGGCCTGGACCGAAATCGCGCGGGGAGACAAATTGGGGGCCGTGGAAGTTTCTCTCCCGGGAGAACTTTTGCCTGCCGCCGATCTGTGGCTGAGGCTGCGGGGCGCCACTTCGGACACCTCACTGCAGGTGGACAGTATCATATTCGAGGGTGAGCTCGATAAAGAACTACCGTCTGTAACCGGCCAAACGATTTATGGTATTCTTTCCGAGGGCTCGCTACCGGCCGGTGCGTCATCTCTTGGCCTGAGTTACCTGGGCCTCTCAGAAAATGGCCAGCATCTGTTTGAAATATCTTCGCCTTCCGAGTCAAGCTATGATTTTCGCGTATCGGTGAACGCTCCGGACGGCACGGCGATCCTCCAGGACCAAGTGCTCGAACCTGGTCGGGTGAGCGGCTCGCATACGCTGGGCTTTGCCATCCCCGTAACAACTCCCGGAGTGTACAGAGCCTTCCTGACAATTCAGCAGCACGGCCGAGCGCTGGGAGTGCTGGAGATCCCGCTGGCCGTTCACGAGTATCACCGCGCGGATTATGGAAACTACCTGGCGAAGGCCGGCCCTGTCGTCCTATGGTGGTGCGAGGCAGATTGGAAGATCGCTCGGAAGCGACCGGCCCCCAAGGATGCAGGTGGTTCGTCGGGCATCACCGTGATGGCCGCCAAAGGCGATCATGAATCCGTCCAACTGGTTCTTCGTCCGGAGGATGGCACCACACTGGAACGTGTGGAGGTCAGCAATCTTCAGGGGCCAAAAGGTTATTCCATTGATGCGGGGAACGTCACTGTCCATCGCGTCTTCTACCATTTTGTGCACACGCCCACGGACCAGACGGGCGTCGTCGATTGGTGGCCGGACGCTCTCCCCCCGATCCAGTATCCGCTATCCCTTTCTGCCGGAATGAACCAGCCATTGTGGGTCACGATTCGCGTACCCCGAAACGCCGAAGCGGGGGAATACCACGGGGAAATTCGGCTGACCGGCACGGGATGGCAGGCCGTGGTACCGCTTCAGCTCAAGGTCTGGAATTTCGCCCTGCCTGAGCGGAATCACCTTGAAACGGCGTTCGGATTCGACTGCTGGCAGGCCTTTCGGTATCACAATGTGCAAAGCGAGGAAGATCGCCGGCGTGTGCTCGACCTGTACTTCCAAAGCTTTGCAGACCACCGAATTAGCCCCTACAATCCCACTCCCCTCGATCCGTACCGCGTGACATTCGACCCCAAAGCGGAACCTCCGCGAGCTGTGATCGATTTTTCCAGGTTCGACAACGCTATGGAAGAAGCCATCCGGCGGTACCATTTCACAAATTTCATGGTCCAAATTCAGGGGATGGGTGGAGGCACGTTCCACTCCCGCGTGGAACCTTCCCTGGCCGGTTTCGCGGAAAGCACTCCGCAATACCAGGCACTCTTCAGTAGCCAAGTTCGGCAGATTGAAGAGCATCTCCGCGAGAAAGGGTGGCTTCACATGGCGTATGTTTACTGGTTCGATGAGCCAGAGCCCAAGGATTACGAGTTTGTCAAAGCCGGAATGGCGCGATTGAAGAAATACGCCCCCGGCCTGGCCAGGATGCTCACCGAGGAACCGGTGGAGCCGCTTTATGGTTATGTGGACATCTGGTGCCCCATTAGCCCCAATTACGACCACAAAGTTGCTGAAGAACGTCGGCAATTGGGCGAGAGATTCTGGTGGTACATATGCACCGGCCCAAAAGCCCCGTATTGCACCCTGTTCATTGACCATCCCGCAACCGAACTGCGGGTGTGGCTTTGGCAAACCTGGCAACGGCGAATTTCTGGAATTCTCGTTTGGGCCACCAATTACTGGACTTCCTCCGCTGCCTTTCCGGACGGCTTTCAGGATCCGTACGACGATCCGATGTCATATGTCTCGGGTTATTCGACCCCTAAAGGGGTGAAACGGCATTGGGGAAATGGCGATGGCCGCTTCATCTATCCGCCTCCAGAAGCCTCGGTGCCCGGGAAAACGGACCATCCGGTGCTTTCGCCACCGGCCTCCAGTATTCGCTGGGAAATGCTCCGCGAAGGCATCGAAGACTACGAAATGCTCTGGCTGCTGGCAGATTTGCTTACCAGATATGGCAACCAATTATCCCCGGAGGAGCGAGATAACTTCGCGCAATTGCTGGAAGTCCCCCCACAGATCACCCGAGACATGACGACCTTCACGCGGACTCCCGATCCCATCTATCAACGGCGTGCGCAAATCGCTGCCGCGATTGAACGTCTCATGTCACTACAAAAGTGAGTGACCATAAAGGAGAGACGCCGGCTCATTGAGCCGGCGTCCAGGTGGGCTGACTCGTTTGAATGATCACCTGTCAGAAGGTCACGATAAAGTCGCAACCAAGCAGGAATTGGTTGTCGCGGTCGCCTGCGTCGTAGGGGAGGACAGAGACTGGGCGGTTGGCGTCAAACCAGTCCCAGCGGACTTCCGGACGCACGCGAAGATTGGGGTGCGGCGACCAGTTGAAACCGTAGCTGATTTCATAGAAGTCCCCCGGGAACGGCCCGGTCGCGCGATTTCCATCCCCAATGCCCGCTACCCGGACACCGTCCTCGTCGCGGAACCATTCGACCCGCAGACCCGTCTGCCAGCAGGGATTGAACTTGTAGTACAGGTAATTGGTGATACCGTACCACTGGCTTTTCCCGGTTTGCGGATCTTCGGACTCACCAAAGGTATGCTCAATCACCCACTGGAGTCGCGAGGTCACGTTCCACGTCCCGACCAGGCTGTAGATCGTGATGGGCCGATCGATCCCCTGTTCATCCGCGGAAATCCCGAAGCCGATCCCAAAGCGATCGTCCTCGCTCGTCCAGCGGACTGCACCTAAGAACCCGATCGCGTTCCGACCATCGGTATCGTCGAACTGATCATTACCCCGCTGGATTCCTGCCGTGACCACCAGCCGATTGAACGACCGGCTGAGCAAAAGCCCCGTATGCGTGAAGGGCTGCCCGTACTGGTGGGAATAACTGTGCGAATAGAAAAAGTTTTGCGTAACAGGAACCGCCTCATAGCCCACCGGCGAATAGAAGTGACCGCCTCTCAGCGTCCAACTATTGTAGGCCACGTCGAAATAGAATTGCGGCAGAGCCACCTGATAGAAACGTTCCGTCTGGTTCCAGTCGGATTCCAACCCATCAATCGCCTGGGTGAACCGAGCATCCGTCCCATAGAGGACGTCCACACGGCCACCCCAATCCCAGCCGCAACCGCCGTTGTTGATACGCCGTTCCAGATAAAGATTGAGCTGGTTCATCTGGAACTCCTGGTCGCGGTCGTTGAACGTAACCACACCGTTGTAATTGTCGGCGGGATTATTGGCGACGACACTGATGCCCGCGCCCACCCAGCCTCCGAACTCAAAACCCCACCGTTCGAGAAAACCCGGTGTGGGCAGTTTCCACGGGTCGGTGGGCCGGCATGGATCGCAGTAGAAGAAATCGGAGAGAAATCCGCCACCGTCGTAGCTGCTGCACGTGCTGCAGCCCGGGACGCCGGCCGCTCCATTCTGTCCCGACCAGCTCGTTGGATAGACTTGGGCCTGCAGGCTGCCTGCGCCCAGTCCAAAACACAGGCACGCGGCTGCCAGTTTGCCAAAAAGGGATTTTTTAGTCATCCTTGACTCTCCACGATTAGGTACCGAAGTTTGCCCAAGAGGGTGATGCCGGTCTCGGTAATGTTTATTCACCCCGATGGGAGCACCAGTAGACCGTCAACACACGCCTAAACGTCCTTTTTGAATCATCGGAGAAAGCGCCCGCGGTTTTTACGAAAAACACGGATCCTGCACAACAAAATAGAAAAGACAACCATTTTCGATAAGGTGCAGAAAACTCTATCCCTCTAAGTCCAACGCCCGTTGGTTACGTCGGGAGCGACATTAGAGACAATTCATCCAGAATATGCCCGCCCTTAGGCAACCTAGTGAACGCAGACTTTTCGCTTTACCTATTTTTCCGAGCAGCGCCCAGCAAAAACGGCGGAGCCAATTGCCTCCTGACTCCGCCGGCATTTCGATCGCGAATTTCGTCCGATGCTTCTTAATTTAGGCCCCAATCGTGCCAGGTCCGAAGTTCTTGCGCTCAAGTGTTTGTTTGTTCCCCAGCGGATTGCTCGGTCGGTTGACTGGATGCCTGTGAGGCTTCCAGTGCCTGCGTTGCCGGAGGTGAGGGTGGCGTTTCACGCACCGGCTCGGACTCAAATTCCGGTTTGATCGTCCGCCGGCGCTTCACCCGATCGTTTCGCCCCACAAACTCCAGAATCGCCCGAATTCCCGCGTCGCCCACACGCCGCTTGGCCAGCCGCACGATCCGCGTATATCCGCCCGGCCGATCAATAAACCGCGGCGCGACACGTTCAAACACGATCCGCATCGCCTCCTTATTATTACCGAGAAGGCGGAGCACCCGCCGCCGTGCGGCCACGACCGGCGCCATTTTGCGATTCCATTCGTACCAGGCCTCGCTCTGCCGCCACGCCCGCCAGGCCTCTGAGTTCCGCGGCGCCGTCGGTTCCAGCCGCTTGGCTTCCTCGAGCAACGGCAACACTCGCTTGGCTATCGTAATGCACTTTTCGACGAGCGGGCGAACCTCCTTCGCCTTCGCCAGTGTTGTGACGATTCGCCCTCTCACGTACGGCTCTTCCTCCTCGAAGATGAACTCGCCTTCCGTGAGGAACAACGCCGATGCCAGGTTGCGCAGCAAAGCACGTCGATGACTCGGGCTACGTCCTAAATATCGACCACGTTTTCTATGTCGCATGGCAGCTAACCGTATTCCCTACATTCATTTCTAGCCAATGGCTGCGTTTAGACTGCTCCTCCCGAGGTCGCCGGCGACCGCATGCCCAGTCGCAATCCCAAAGCCGCCAGCTTCTCCTTGACCTCCGCTAGAGCCGTCTCACCGAAATTCCGCAAATCCAGGAGTTGCTCTTCCGTGTGAGACACCAGATCGCGTACCGTCCGGATATTCGCAAGCTCCAGAGCATTCAGCGTGCGCGACGACAGCTTGAGATCCGTGATTGGCATCCCCAGCTTGGCATCCTGACTGGGTTCCAATCCGGCCACACTGCGCCCATCCGTAAATACCTTCGGTCCGAGCTCGTTATACTGCACAAACGGGTTGAGATGCTTGCGGAGAATCTTCGCCGCTTCCACCAGCGCCATCTCCGGCGTGATCGACCCGTCGGTCCAGATTTCCAGCGTCAGCTTGTCGTAGTTTGTTTTCTGGCCGACGCGGGTCTCTTCCACTTCGTAACGAACCTTCACGACCGGGCTGAACATCGCATCCACCGGGATCACGCCAATCTCCGAAATCTGTGGCGTGTGCTCGCTGGCGGGAACATAGCCGCGGCCGTTTTCCACTGTCATTTCCATCACAAACGGCACGTCGTCGGTCAGCGTCGCAATCACATGATCCTTATTCACGATCGTGACCTGGTCGTCCGGCTCAATGTCCGCTGCGGTGACGACACCTCGGGTGTGCCTGTTGATTCGCAAAATCCGCGGCTGAGAGCTGTGATTGCGAACCACCAACGACTTCACGTTCAGGATGATATCAGTGACATCCTCGACCACACCCGGCAACGAAGTTATCTCGTGGAGCGCGCCCTGAATCTTCACGCGCGTTACGGCACTCCCTTCCAGACTGGACAGCAGAATCCGTCGCAGGCTGTTGCCAATTGTGGTACCAAACCCCCTCTCGAACGGTTCGGCGATGAATTTGCCGTACCGATCCGTAAGGGTGCTCTTATCGCAAATGACCTGACTCGGTAGCTCGAGCCCGCGCCAGCGTACACGCATACAACGCCTCCAGTTTGAGATCCCAATATCGGTTTACCGGCTTCCCCCTCACCGAGAGCAGAACTCGATCACCAACTGCGGCTGCACCGGAATGGAAACATCTTCCAGGGTTGGGTTACGGAGCACATGCCCTTCCGGGATCTGGCCGGGAATGAGGTTCAGGAAATCCGGCACGTTCGGCTGCCGCTCCTCCAAATTGCGCTTGACAAGTTCGAGACTCCGCGGCCGATTCTTGACCGTAATGACGTCACCCGGATTCACCAAATAACTCGGAATATCGACCCTCCGGCCGTTCACCAGAATGTGACCGTGACGCACGATTTGCCGGGCTTGTGCCCGCGACAGTCCAAAGCCCAGTCGGTAGACAATGTTATCCAGCCGTCTTTCCAGAAGTGACAGGAGCACCTCACCCGTGTTGGTGGGCGAACGGGTGGCCATCTGGAAATACCGGCGAAACTGCCGCTCGAGGACCCCGTAGTACCTCTTGAGCTTCTGTTTTTCCCGCAGGTGCAGCGCGTAGTCGGTAGGCTTACTCCGCAAAACCCCCTGCATACCAGGAGTAGCCTTGTGCCGTTCAAAAGCGCATTTGTCGGTGTCGCACCGCGTTCCTTTCAGAAACAACTTCATGCCCTCGCGGCGGCACAAGCGACACACTGGTCCCGTATATCGAGCCATTTTGCTACACGTCCTTCCAATCAGCCTTTCAGTCGTATCGCCTTGCGAGAATTATCTTGATACTTTCAAAGTTCAACCACTTCGACTCTCTGCGTCGGACCACGCCGATGCGAACGAGCCATCTTCACGCCTTTGCTCATCAAACGCGACGCCGCTTTTTCGGCCGACAACCGTTGTGCGGCAGCGGGGTCACATCCTCGATCGACTTGATGATCAGCCCCGCCGTCTGAAGAGCGGTGATCGCGCTCTCGCGGCCAGCGCCGGGGCCCTTCACTTTGACCTCTACTTCTTTGACCCCCATTTTGATGGCCTTCTCGGCGGCCTGCTGCGCCGCCATCTGGCCAGCATAAGGAGTGCTTTTACGGCTTCCCTTGAAGCCGCAGGTACCCGCGCTTGCCCAGCACAGCGTTTCTCCCTTCAGATCCGTCACCGTGACCATTGTGTTGTTGAAAGTCGTCTTGATGTGCACAATGGCCTGCGTGACGTGACGTCGAACCTTTTTCCGTTTACCCGTTGCCTTCGGCACGACCTGACCTCTCCTCCAAAAGAGCTTCTAACGCTCTAGAACACCTTGACCTTGTCTCCAACAACCTGCCCAACAACAAACCCCTGGGAAAACTCAAACTACTCAAACAGCGTACAAAATCGCCGCGATGATACCTGACTCACCATCCTGGCATGCCACAAAGGGCACGCCTGGCTGATCACCGCAGGTCCTTGACACCTTTCTTTCCGGCGACCGTCTTCCGCGGACCTTTCCGCGTCCGGGCATTCGTCCGCGTCCGCTGTCCCCGGACCGGCAGACCACGACGATGCCGAATCCCCCGATAGCAGTTAATTTCCTTCAACCGGTTGATGTTCTGGGCTATTTGTCGCCGAAGCTGACCCTCAACGACGTAGTCTTTATCCAGGAGCGTCGCCAGCCGGGCCAGTTCATCCTCCCGCAGTTGATTCGCGCGGATGTGTGGGTCGATCCCTGCCTTATAGCACAACTCCTTGGCAATGGCGGGACCAACGCCGTAGATGTACCGCAGCGCGATGACGATTGGCTTATTCCCGGGAATATCAACACCCAAAATTCTTGGCATTTCTGAACTCCGCCGTCCTCTTAGTTATATTCCGGCTATTTTTTATCACCTTAAGTGCCTGCGCGGTCCCTGCCTCCTAACCCTGCCGCTGCTTGTGCCGTGGGTTGGAGCAAATGATGTACAGGCGGCCCTTTCGTCGGACCACCTTACAGTTACCGCACAGCCGTTTGACACTTGCTCGCACTTTCATTGCCGATTATCCCCCGTAACAGTCCTTCGGAGTAGGCAAAAATTCAAGTATAACGCTCTTAGGTGAGAATGCTCAAGCGTCCCCACCCCACAATGGCCCTCGGGTGCAGGGCATCATGAAGATTGTTTTTCGATTTCCAGAAGGGCCAGACACCCCTCCTTTTCAGGATCAAACCCCATTTGCTCGTCCATCGGACCGAGTGGCCCCGTCAGGACGTATGGCCCTTCTTCGGTGATTGCAACGGTATGCTCGAAATGGGCGCTCGGCTTTCCATCTGCCGTTAGTTGGGTCCAGTAATCACGGCTCAGTCTCACCTTTTTGGTGCCCAAATTGACCATCGGCTCGATGGCGATCACCAACCCCGGTTGGAGACGAAAATCCCCCCGGCGGAGGAAAAATTCGTTGACAAAATTGGGCACCTGGGGCTCTTCGTGCATTTGCCGCCCGATTCCGTGCCCGACAAAGGCCTCGACTACGCTGAAGCCGTGGCTTCGCACGTAGTCCTGCATGGCGGCCGCCACCTCGCTCCAGTAGGTCTTCTTCCCCGCCAGTTCGATGGCCAGATCCAGGGTCCGCTTGGTCACATCCACCAGTCTGGCCACCTGCGGCGCCACATTCCCGACGGGAATTGTCACCGCGGCATCTCCACACCAACCATCGACCCGGCATCCCGTATCAACGCTGACGATATCCCCCTCCGCGATGACCCGCTCCCCAGGAATACCATGAACGACCTCGTCGTTCACCGAGATACACGTCACGGCGGGGAACGGTACTTTGCCCGGATATCCTTTGAACAGCGACTCCGCTTTGCACTTCCGGTAAAACTCTTCGACGGCCTGGTCAATGTCTTTCGTTTTCACGCCGGGCCGCACGAGTGCCTTCACAAGCTGGAGGGCCTTCCATACGACCAGCCCCGCCTTCCGCATTTTTAGGATTTCGCTTCGCGAGCGCAAATTGATCACACCTCGTAGACTCCCTGGTCTCTTCGGAGGCCCCTCCCGCCGACCTGCGGCCCATTACGCCCCGGCAAACTCGTCGAGGATGGCACGAATACGCTCGAAAATCTCATCCACCGTCCCCACCCCATCGACGCTGCGGAGCAAGTTTTTTCGGCGGTAGTAATCCAGCAGGGGCTCTGTCTGCGTTCGATATGCCACGAGTCGCTGGCGAATGACTTCCGGTTTATCGTCCGCCCGACCTCGTCCGGCCAAACGCCTGAATAACTCATCCTCCGGAACCTGCAATTCCAGCACCACGTCGAGCGGGGTATTCTGGGAGGCCAGCATCGCGTCAAGCGCCTCCGCCTGCGCGATCGTCCGGGGAAAACCATCCAGTAAATAACCGCGGCGGCAGTCCGGTGATTGCAGACGCTCCCGAATCAGGTCAATGATGATGTCGTCGGGGACCAATTCCCCCCGTGACATAAACTCGTCGGCCTTCAGCCCGAGGGGCGTCTTAGCGTCCCGGGCCGCACGGAGCATGTCACCCGTGGACAAATGCGCGATCATGTACCGTTCGACAATTTTCTGCGCCTGGGTTCCTTTTCCCGCTCCCGGAGGCCCAATGAATACGATCCTCATCCTCTGTACCCTCGCCCGAAGCCGAAACGAAACGACTCATCCGCCCCACCTTTAACCTCACCGGGGAATGTACCGAACGAAGCCCACGTTACTCTAGCAAGCCCTTGTAGTTTCTCATCACGATGTGGCTATCGATTTTCTGCACCAGATCGAAGGCGACGCTCACCGCGATGAGAAGGCTCGTGCCGCCGTAGAACTGAGCGATCTGATAGTTGACTCCCAGCCAGTCCGCGACGATCGTCGGGATAATCGCCACCGCCGCGAGAAAGCCCGCCCCCACATAGGTGATTCGCACCATCACCTTTTCAAGATATTCCGCAGTGCGACGCCCCGGCCGATAGCCCATGATAATGCTTCCGTTGTCCTTGAGCTGCTCGGCAATCTCATTGGGGTTGAAAGTGATCGCAGTCCAGAAGTAGCAGAAGAAGTAAATCAACCCGATGTACATCGCGTTGTACCAGAAACCGTCCCCACGGTGAAAGACATTGGCGAGGGCGGCGATCCACGCCGATCCGGGATACCAATGGGCAAGCGTCTGGAAAAACGTCAGTGGGAACAGCAGGAGACTGCTGGCAAAGATGATCGGCATCACACCCGCCTGATTGACAAGGAGCGGCAGATAATCGCGCGCTCCCCCGTACACACGGCGACCTCGCACGTGCTTCGCACTCTGCGTGAGGATCCGCCGCTGCGCGCGGGTCATATAGACGACTCCCGCCACAACCGAGACGAAGAGGACAAACAGCACAGCCAGGGTGTCGAACCCGAGTTTGCCGCCAGTGCTGCTTAGCTCAAGCCCCTCGTCGAAAACTGGCCGCAGCTCCTGATACAAGGCCGGGATCATCCGGGCCAAAATTCCCGCCATGATAAGGAGGCTAATCCCATTACCCACGCCGTACTCATCGATCTGCTCCCCCAGCCACATAAGGAAGGTGGTCCCCGCCGTCATCGTAATGACGGCCATGAGGAACCAGGAGAAGTAAACGCCCTGTCCTTCGCCGTAGGTATACTCCGGGCGCACGAATCCCTGGGCGCTTAGCCAGGCCACATACATCCAGCTCTGGATGATGCAAATTCCCACAGTGGCGTAGCGCGTGTACTCGTTGATCTTCTTATAGCCCGCCGGCCCCTCCTTCTTCAGCTTTTCGAGGGGCGGATAAACACTGGCGAGAAGCTGGAAGATGATCGATGCCGAGATATAGGGCATGATTCCCAGGCCGAAGATGGTGGCCTGGTCCAGGCGGCTGGCCGCGAACACGGTGATCTGATCCAGGAGGTCGCGGAACCCACCGGCGGCCTCGCTGCGGAAAATGGCTGTCATCCGCTCGGTATTGACGCCCGGCACGGGAATTTGCTCACCGATACGGTAAATCGCCAGAAGGAGAAGCGTTAGCAGGATCTTCTGACGAAGTTCACGGATCGTGAAGATAATGCGAATTTTTTCCCACATACACCGGACCGTCCCGTGTCAGGCACTGCCAGCTAATCCATTTTCACCGCGTCATCAGGTCGTGGCCGCCTTCTTCTGTTTCTTTTTTTCCTCCACGGGTGTTTTACCCGGCAGAACCACCGCCTGACCACCGGCCTTTTCAATCTTTTCTTTCGCCGAGCGGCTGAACCGATGGGCTGCAACGACGAGCTTCTTGGTGAGCTCGCCATCGCCGAGAATCTTCAACTCGTCAAACGCCCCTTTGATCACCCCCCGCTCCTTGAGGACCTCGGGGTTCACCTCGCTCCCATCGGCAAACAGCTTCTCGAGGACCTCCACATTGACCTCGGCAATCCGGGGTGCGAATCGCGCGTTATTGAAGCCCCGCTTGGGCACGCGACGGATAAGGGGCATCTGACCGCCTTCAAAGCCGGCCTTCTGACGCCAACCACTCCGGGACCGTGCACCCTTATGCCCACGACCGCAGGTCTTGCCGTGTCCCGAGCTGGGTCCCCGGCCGACTCTCTTTCGCGCTTTATGTTTTACGATACCTCGGTTGACCTGATCAATATTCATGCCAGTGATGTCCCTCTCAATCGTTCAACCTCAGCCCTCGATCGCAACTGTTCGAGGGCGTTCATCGTGGCTTTCACCAGGTTGATGGGGTTGGTATTTCCGTAGCTTTTGGTCAGGATGTTTTTGATCCCGGCCGCCTCGCAGACCGCCCGCACTGCCGCACCCGCAATGACGCCCGTTCCCGGTCCTGCCGGGATGAGCACGACCTTGGCGGCTCCGAATTCTCCCCACACCTTGTGGGGAATCGTGCCGTCGATAACGGTAACCGGCTTCATCCGCCGCATTCCGTCTTTGATCGCCTTGGCAACGGCCGGTGGGACCTCATTCGCTTTTCCGTACCCCCAGCCTACTTTGCCCATGCCGTCACCAACGACCACCAGCGCGGTAAAGCTGAACCGGCGTCCCCCCTTAACGACGGCCGCGCACCGGCGGACGCTGAGGACTTTTTCGATCAGTTGGCCACGGATCGGTTCAAGGTCTGTTGCCATGAGTGACCCTTACTTCTCTGTATCCACAATCAGGATTTGTTTTTCTCCCCACCTTTGCCTTTATTGGTGGCTTCGGCCTTGCCGCCACCTTTTGTCTTCTGGCCTTTCTTGTCAGTTTCTTCCTGTACAGAAGCCGCCTGAACCTCCTTCTTGGGCCCGATATCCAGCCCAGCATCGCGGGCAGCATCCGCCAGGGCCGCCACCCGACCATGATACTTATACGGTCCGCGATCGAACACGACCTGGCGAATACCCGCGGCCAGGGCCCGTTCAGCGATGATGCGTCCCACCACGGTGGCCGCCTGGATGTTGCCACCATATCCGCCCACCATGTCGCGGATGTCCTTTTCCACCGTGCTGGCCGCCGCCAGGGTCCGCCCCTGGGTATCGTCGATAATCTGGGCGTAAATATGTTTATGGCTGCGGAACACGCTCAATCGGGGTCGCGTGGAGACCCTCTTGAGTTTATTACGCACCCGATACATTCGCCGCAACCGTCGACGCTGCAAACGTTTAAGCTGACTCACGGCTCACTCTCTCTTATGCTGTGTTTTCTGTTCTCGGACCGCCTGCTTCCTACAAGCTCATCACACTGATCGTGCCAGCAGACTCTGACAACCTGCCGCGGTTCAAACACTACTTCGCCGACACCTTTCCTTCCTTCATGCGGATGTGCTCGCCCTGATACCGAATGCCTTTGCCTTTGTAAGGATCGGGCTTGCGCAAAGCACGGACTGATGCCGCGAAGTTGCCGACTTTCTGATTATCAATTCCCCGAATCACGATGTGCTGCTGATCGGGGCAGGTCACTTCGAGCCCGTCGGGAATCGGCACCTGCAGCTCGTTTGCGTATCCCACGCGAAGCTGCAGCGTCCGCCCCTGCACCGCCGCGAGGTAACCGACGCCTACGATCTCCAGGCGCTTTTCGTAGCCCTGGGTTACGCCAACAATCATGTTATTGATCAGGGCCCGAGTCAGCCCATGCAATGCCCGGGCCAGCCGTGTCTCCTGCACCCGCTGCACCACAACCTGATGCGGCTGTTGCTGCACAGTGACCTGGACTTCCGGACGATGCTCCCACTGGAGTCGCCCCTTGGGCCCCTCCACCGTGATGAGCCGTCCCTCCACGGTTACTTTAACGCCTTGAGGAATCGGTACCGGACGTTTTCCTATTCGCGACATGGCAGCTCACTCATCCTCGCCTTTGAATTCGCGTGGCCGTCGGCCGTGGTATCTCTCACCACACTTCGCACAGGATCTCGCCCCCGACATTCCGCGTCCGGGCCTCCCGGTCGCTAAGGATCCCGCGACTGGTGCTGAGAATGAAAATTCCCAATCCGTTGAGCACGGGCTTCAGGTCGGCCGCCCGGCTGTAAATCCTCCGCCCAGGTTTGCTGATCCGACGTATGTGACGAATGACCTGTTCGCCGTTCGGACCGTACTTCAGATACAACCGCAACGTGGCACGGGGCTGTCCCGGAATTTCTTCCCAGTCCCAGATGTACCCTTCTCGTTTCAACACGTCAGCGAGTCCGCGCTTAAGCCGGGACGCCGGCACATCGACATGGGGCCGCTCCACGCGGATCGCATTACGAATCCGGGTCAGCATATCGGCGATTGGGTCGGTCATCATAGGCACGTTTATCCCTTTACCAGCTCGCCTTCATCAAACCAGGAATCATCCCCTGATCGGCCAGCTTGCGGATACAAATCCGGCACAGGCCGAATCGGCGATAGAAGCCACGAGGTCTTCCGCAAATCCGGCACCGGTTCCGAAACCGCGTGCTGAATTTGGGCTTTTTGTGGAATTTTGCAATTTTGGATTTACTCGCCATCGGTTAAGTCCTGTTACGCCTGGCAAATCCAGTTACTCGCTTCTGAACGGCATCCCCAGAAGGCGAAGCAACTCTCGCGCTTCATCATCATTTTTCGCTGTGGTCACGATGCAAATGTCCATCCCCTGGGTTCGGGAATACTTATCCGGATTCAATTCCGGAAAAACCATTTGCTCGCTCAACCCAAGGGTATAATTCCCCCGCCCGTCAAACGAGCGTGGATTGAGCCCCCGGAAGTCGCGAACCCGCGGTAGGGCGATAGAAATGAGCCGATCGAGGAACTCATACATCCTCCGCCCACGCAGGGTTACCTTGCACCCGATGGCCATTCCCTGGCGAACCTGAAAGCCGGCCACGGATTTCTTGGCACGGGTGACGACGGCCTTTTGACCGGCAATCTGGGTGAGTGCATCCACGGCCTCATCGAGGTACTTCTTTTCCTTCTTAGCCTCTCCCACCCCCATGTTGATCACGATCTTTTCGAGGCGGGGAAGCGAGAGGATATTCTTCCGGCCCAGCTTTTTCTGGAGGGCCGGTATGACCTCTTTCCGATATTTTTCCAGCAACCGCGGTTCCATAGTCCATCAATCTCTCGTTTCAAGCCTTTTGCGTCACACGCTTCCGTGGGGGCGAGATAACCCCAATGTTCGCGTTGCACTTTTTGCAATACCGGACCTTGGACCCATCCGGCAGAAATCGAGCCCCCACCCGCGTCGCCCGATCGCACGACGGGCATACCAGCATCACATTGGACATCTGGATCGGTCGTTCCTTCGAAAGACGACCACCCTGCCGGGCCTGTCGCGACGGGCGAACGTGCTTGAGGACCACGTTCACGCCTTCGACCACCACGCGACCCTCTTTGCGGTCCACGCGGAGGACGCGACCGCGAACGCCCTTATCGTCTCCGGAAATCACTTCGACGATGTCATCGACTCGGATTCGCATCACACCACCTCGGCCGCGAGGCTCACGATCTTCATGAAGTTCTTTTCCCGCAGTTCCCTTGCTACCGCCCCGAAAATACGTGTCCCCCTCGGATTTCCTTCATTATCGACGATCACCGCGGCATTGCTGTCGAACCGCACATAGCTCCCGTCGGGACGGCGTTTCGGCTTTCGGGTGCGAACAATCACGGCCCGCACCACCGCCCCTTTCTGGAACGTGCTGCCGGGAATCACCCCCTTCACACTGCACACCACGATGTCACCTAACGTCGCATAGCGACGCCGGCTTCCTCCCAGGACTTTGATGCACATTAACTCCTTGACGCCCGTGTTATCGGCTACATCGAGCCGGGTTTGCATCTGAATCATGGCCTGAACCTCTCGTCGCGTTCCCTGCCAGTTGAATCCCCGTAGGTCGCACGTTTCTGTTCTTCGTACTCGCCCCTGACGGTTTCCCAGCCACCTTCACCTTTTTTCCTATATCCACGTCACCCGCTGGGCGGCTGGGAAGCTTCGCCGGCCTGAGCTTCGTTTTCCCCTGTCTCTCCCCTGCTCACCGCCTGGAGCTCGACCTCGACCTCTTTCCGCTTTTCGATCGATTCCGCCCGCCCCCGAGCCACCACCCGCACCAGCCGCCACCGCTTCAGACGGGACAGCGGACGGGACTCCATAATTTCCACCTGGTCTCCCACCCGAGACTCGTCGTTCTCATCGTGTACGTAGCAAATCGTGCGGTGCTTGATATACTTTTTGTAACGTGGGTGCTGGACGAGACGGATGATCTCCACCCGCCTCATCTTCGGGACATTGGCTTTTGTAACGATTCCGATCTCGCGTCGTCTCGGCATATTGCTTTCAACCTTCTCGTCTACGCCATGCTGTTTCCGAATGCAGTGCCTGTTTTAGTTGCTCTCCCACATTTGCACAAACCAACGTCCTCTTGCCTTTTCAAGCCCCCTGCTTCTGCGCCTCCGCCCGGGCGCGCTCATTGAGAATGGTTTTGATCCTGGCAATGAGACGGCGTTTCATGCGGGGCTCCATCGGAGACGCCAGGCGCTCGGTCTGCTTTTGGATTCTGAGCCTGAACAGCGCCTCCGAGGTTTCTCGGAGGAGGGCCTCCAGTTGTTCGGTACTCATTTCGCGCAACTCTCGCGCCTTCATGGTGTCTTCATCCTATTTCGTGCTTTTCACCAACCACCTGCGGCCTCGATGATCACGCCCAATCGATCCATCACATCATCTGCCGACGGACGAATCGCACCTTCACCGGCATTTTGTGGGCCAACCGCGCGAAGCACAGACGTGCCGCGTCTTCCGAGACGCCGCCCAGCTCGAACAAAATCGTGCCGGGCTTCACCACGGCCGCCCAGTACTCCGGCTCCCCCTTCCCTTTTCCCATACGGGTTTCCAGCGGGATAGACGTGATGGGCTTGTGGGGGAAGATGCGGATGTACAGCCGCCCCCCCGCCCGCAAATACTGCTGGGCTGCAATACGTCCGGCCTCAATCGTGGCCGCGGGAATCCAGCCACCCTGAACCGCCTGCAATCCGTACTCGCCGAAGACCACACGGTTTCCGCGAGTGGCCTTACCCCTTATACGCCCTCTTTGACTTTTTCGATGTTTGACCCGTTTTGGCATCAAGGCCATGGCTGTCGTCCTCGCTAAACATGCCCAAATATATCCACACCTGAACGCCGATCTGGCCCTGCGGGATGGTGGCCTCGGCGAAACCGTAGTCGATATTTGCCCGGAGCGTGGAGAGCGGCACCGAACCCATAATCTGCTTCTCCCGACGGGACATTTCAGCACCGCCCAAGCGTCCGGAAAGCTGCACCTTGATTCCTTTCGCCCCCTGGGCCATGGCTGCGTCCATCGCCTTTTTCATGGCCCTGCGGAAACTCACCCGACGTTCCAGCTCCTCGGCGATGGATTCAGCCACCAGTTGTGCGACCAACTCCGGCCGTGTGATCTCCTCGATCGTGAGGTTGATCCGCCGCCCGGTCAACTCCTGAAGCTCCTGCTGGAGTTGCTCGATCCGGCCGCCCTTCGCGCCAATCAACACCCCTGGCCGAGCCGTGAAGATGATCACCCGAACCTCATCCCGCGTCCGCTCGATCTCGATTTTAGAGATCATCGGGTACGCTCGGCGTTCGCCCCGACCGCCTCGCTCGGGGGAGGGCTCCCGCCGGTTGAGGATATACTGTCGGATCTTGTAGTCCTCCAGCAAAAGATCCGCAAACTCTCGCTTGGGGGCGATCCACCGGCTCTTCCAGTCAAGGAAGATACCTGTTCGAAAGCCGATCGGGTTTACCTTTTGACCCATAAACTTTTTTCCCCAACGCTCCGGTTATTCGTCGTGCATTTAGTCGAACATCCGGCCTTGCAGTCCGCTATCGTTTTTCCACTTGTTCAGCCACGCTCTGGATAACCGAGGTGCACACCGATGTGACACATGCGCCGCTGAATGATCGTCGCCATTCCCCGTGAAATTGGACGGAGCCGCTTCAAACGCGGGCCTTCGTCCACCCAAATTTTCACCACGTGGAGTTTCTTCGGATCGGGCTCCTGCTGATCGATTGCGTTCGCCAGAGCACTTGCGATGACCTTTTCCACCATCCGTGCCGCACGGTGCGGCATCGTGCTTAAAATGGCCAGCGCCTCATCGACTTGCTTATTGCGGACCACATCCACCACCAGCCGCGCCTTGCGGGGACTGATCCGCGCATATCGATAAAGCGCCCGATATTCCGACGGAATGTATCTCGCTTGCATTTGCATTGTCGCACCTCACAGCCCGGTGAGCCTTGCACGGCTTCCCCGCAACCCCGATCATTTCTTGCCACGTCCACCATGACCGCGGAAGATTCGGGTGGGGGCGAACTCACCCAGCCGATGTCCCACCATATCCTCGGTCACAAACACCTTGACGTGCGTCTTACCGTTGTGAACCAGAAACGTATGGCCGACGAACTCGGGAATGATCGTGCAGGCTCTTGCCCAGGTCTTGATAGGTTCCTTCTTGCCCGCCGCATTCAGTTTTTCGACCTTCGCGGCGAGCTTCGCATCGACGTATGGACCTTTTTTAAGTGACCGTCCCATATTCTTTTGCCGTCACGTCGAGGTTTGTCTTTCGTCCAATGGATTAACCCTGCGTCAGCGAATCGGCAACTGCCCGTATCGCACGGACCGCCGCCGCCGAACAATTGCCTTGTTGGAAGGCTTGCCTCGTTTCCGCGTGTAACCGCCCTTGGCCAGCTTTCCAGTGGGGCTGCATGGGTGACGACCACCCTTCGATCGCCCCTCACCACCACCATGGGGGTGATCGATGGGGTTCATGGCCGTACCGCGCACGTGGGGCCGTCGGCCCAGCCAACGCTTGCGGCCTGCTTTACCCAGCACGATGCCCTCATGGTCGGGGTTGCTCACCGCGCCGATTGTCGCCCGACATGCCGCCGGCACGCGACGGATCTCGCCGCTGGGTAGCGTGAGCTGTGCCCAGTTTGCATCCCGTGCCACCAGCGTCGCGGAACACCCCGCGGCCCGACACATCACGCCGCCTTTCCCCGGAATCAGCTCGATGTTGTGCACCTGCATCCCCAGGGGAATTTCCGAAAGCGGCAGGCAATTCCCGATGTTTGGCGGCGCACCCGGGCCGCTCATTACCGTGTCGCCGGGTTTAAGCCCATCAGGCGCGATGATATAGCGTTTTTCCCCGTCCGCGTAAACAAGCAACGCGATTCGCGCGCTGCGGTTTGGATCATACTGGATGGAATCAACCTTCGCTGGGATACCATCCTTGTTCCGCTTGAAATCGATGAGGCGGTACATCCGCTTGTGCCCGCCGCCACGATGGCGACAGGTGATGATTCCCTGGTTGTTCCGCCCACCTTTCCTTTTCAGGGGAACAAGAAGGCTCTTTTCCGGCTCGGCGCCCGGCGTCAGCTCAGAGAAATCGCTGACCGTCGCGCCCCGTCGGCCCGGCGATGTCGGCTTGTAGGCTCGAATTCCCATATGAACGGCTCGCCTTGCTCTATCAGTACAGATTGATCCTGTATTCTGGATGGAGTTTCACGATCGCCTTTTTCCAGGCTTTGGTGTACCCAATCCGCCAGCGCACCCGCCGCGGCTTTCCCCGGCGATTCTGCACGTTTACCCAGAGAACCTTCACATTGAACAATTCTTCCACCGCACGTTTGATATCCGCCTTCGTGGCCAGCGGATTGACCTCGAAGGCGTATTGATTGTATCGCTCTGCCTTGTGGTGGTTCTTCTCGGTGATCAGCGGCCGGAGGATCACCTGGTGAGGCTCAAGGCCGCTGAACTCTGGCTTGGGTGTATTCCTCAACATCTGCTTGCACTCCGCTCACTAGCTGGCCGTTCCCACTGCCTTTGCGCGGAACATGTCGAGGGCCGCTCGCGTCATCAGGACCTTCTTGGGCCGAAGAATCACGTATGCGTTCAAATCGGACACCGGCAGCGTGTCCACTTTGTCAATATTCCGGAGGCTCTTATAGGCCGTGACGTCGTAGTTCTCGAGCGTCACCAACACCCGCTGGTCCTGCAGGCCCAGGTTCTTCAAAATGGTGGCAGCTTCCTTGGTTTTTGGCTGTTCGAATTTCAGCTCGTCGATGAGCACCACCTCATTGTCAGCAATTCGCGCCGCGAGCGCCATTCTGGTGGCAAGCCGAAGCGCCTTTTTGGGCAGGCGATAAGACCAGTCCTGCGGGCGCTTCGGGTGTGCGCGACCACCACCGCGTCGAATCGGCGTCCGACGCATACCGGCCCGCGCTCGACCGGTACCCTTCTGCCGGTACAACTTTCGGGTGGAGCCCTCCGTTTCCGATCGGTTCTTGCACTTGGCGGTTCCCTGCCGCAAATTCGCACGGTACATGACGACCGCGTCGTGCAGAAGCTGCTTGTTGATCTTGGGCGCAAGTTCCGCCGGGTCGATCTCGTACACGTCGACCTGCTCGCCGTTCCGGTTATATACGGGAATGCTCACCATATTCCACGATTCCTGCAATGCCCTTGGCGGTGACTTCGACTACCTCACCACACTGGCCTTAGCTCCCATAGCCAGAACTATCAACCAACCTTGTTGGTCGGCCGAATGATCACGAGCCCGCCCGCCGGACCCGGCACCGCACCCCGCACCACCAACAGGTGTCGTTCAGGATCGATTTTCACCAGTTGCAAATTCCGAATGGTGCATCGCTCGTGGCCGTAATGCCCCGCCATCCGACGGCCCGGCACAACACGCCCCGGCGAGGTGTTGCAGCCCGTGGAACCCGGATGGCGATGCACTTTCTTGACACCATGGCTGGCCCCCTGACCGGCAAACCCATGGCGTTTCATGACACCAGAAAAACCCCGTCCCTTCGTGGTGCCCGTCACATCCACTGCCTTGACACCCTGGAACAGCTCCACCGTCAGAACCTGCCCCACCGAAAACCCATCCACGGGATGCCGGAATTCTCGAATGAACCGCTTGGGTTCGCAGTTAGCCTTCGGAAGAGTTTGTATTCCCGCCGCCGCTAAAAGTCGCTGCCGTTTGCTGTCAAGTTTGGCTACGTGCCCGCGTTCTGCCCGAGTTGCTTTCCGACGAGGTTTGTCCAAATACCCCACTTGAATGGCTTCGTAACCGTCCCGGTCCAGCGTTCGAAGCTGCAGAATGTGGCACGGGCCGGCCTGGATCACTGTCACTGGAATGACCCGGCCGTCCTCGTCGAATATCTGAGTCATGCCGACTTTTCGGCCCAAAAGTCCAAGTGCCATGGTTTGCTCACCTTTTCCTGCCTTGCCCCAGGGGACGCGTCGGACATCTCCGCCGTTACCCCTGAAGCTTCCACGTCATACGCAGCTACCGACAACCGCCAAGTCCGCCTACCGTCGTCCCTCAGCCCACCCCCATTTCTTCCGCAAAGCCAAAAAGCAACTTCCTCACTTTCGAGTGCGGGAAATGACCTTAATCTTGATATCGACCCCCGCGGGAGCCGTCAGCTTGTTCAGTTGCTCAATGGTATTGGGAGTCGCCTCTAGGATGTCAATCAATCGCTTGTGCGTCCGAATCTCAAACTGCTGCCGCGCCTTCTTATCCACGTGGGGACTGGAAAGCACGGTGTACCGCTCAATCTTCACTGGGAGCGGAATCGGCCCATGCACTTTCGAATGCGTGCGCTTGGCCGTGTCAACAATTTCCTTCGCACACTGGTCGAGCACCGCGTGGTCGTAGGATTCCATGCGGATGCGGATAATCTCATTTAGGACGCCCGCCATATCGCTTCACCCTGGTTGTGGACAATATCCCTCTTCGCCCTGATTCAGGGCGAAAAACTTAAATGATATCAGATGGGCTAGATTCTCTCAACGGGGAGGCAGGAAGGAAAATCGCGATCAAGACCCCCTCACGCCCTCATGCCGCCTCCAATTCAGAGTGGGTTCCCGTATTAAACCACAAAGATCGTTTCCGTGCCAAGTCCCCCTGTAGGCAAATTCGTGGGCACCGTCGCCCCGTCAGTTCGCAGCGGGCACCGTTTGTCGCTTGCCGAGACGCTGGCCCGCGCAATCAGTCCTGAAGCACGTCCCGCCCTCGGTAGAAGCTGGCTGCCACGCTGAAAAGTCCCGCCGTGATCAGCATGGTGATCACAAAAAACCAGAAATAGCCGGGCCCAGCCATGATGCCGCCGGGTGCATCCAAATGATACAGCTTGACCACGTAATTCACGGCCGCCGTGAATGCATTCCCCATTGAAACCGAAAGAAGATACATGCCCATCACAAGCGACTTGAGGCGTTTCGGGGCCTGGGTGTAAGCGAACTCCAAGCAGGTGACGGACACCAGAACCTCTGCCGAGGTCAGCACAAGATAAGCAAGGATCTGCCAGCCAATTGTCGGGGTCAATCCCCTCTGAATGAGCGACTCGATGACCGCCGAGATCCAAAAAGAGCCAGCAGCCACAAACATGCCTACCGAAATTCTGCGTAGCGGAGTGAACTTCCAAAAGCGGTCCACCAGGGGATAAAGAACCCGCGTGAACAGGGGAACCAACACGAGAATCAACACAGGATTGACCGCCTGAATTTGCGCAGATTCCCAGTGAATCCCGAGGAAATGTCGGTTCATCTTTTCCGCCTGAAGTACCCAGGCTGACCCCGACTGATCAAAAAGAGACCAGAACATGGCGACAAACACGAAGAGGGGCACCAACCGCAGCAGCGCCTGCCGTCCTTCAGGGTCGACGAGATCCGTCAAGAATTTTCGTCCCGCCGGGGGAATATGGGCAAATTTCGATCGTCCCGCAAAAAACACCGCCGTTGCCAGGGCCATCAGTAACCCTGGTACAGCAAAGGCCAGTCCGGGCCCGGAAATCCGGAGCAACCACGGCGTAAGGAGCGACGACGTGGCCGCCCCAAGGTTGATCGCCAGGTAGAACCACGCAAACACCTCGGTCATCCGATGGGCATTTGCGCGGCAGAATTGGTCGCCCACATGAGCGGAAACGCAGGACTTGATTCCACCGGAACCCAGCGCGATTAGGGCGAGTCCCAGGAACAGGCCCAGCCGGGTCTCATCCCACGCCAGCGCAACATGCCCCAAGCAGTACACCAGCGATAACCCGATGATCGTTGGGTACTTGCCCCAGAACATGTCGGCCAGCATCGCACCGAGAATCGGAAAAAAATAAACGCCCATATTGAAAAGGTGGAAGTAGAATTTCGCCTCTGCCTCGGTCATGGGGGCGGCATGGCCGTCGGCTGTCAGAAGGTATTGCGTCATAAACACGACGAGAATCGCCCGCATGCCGTAAAAGCTGAACCGCTCGGCGGCCTCATTCCCAATGATGTAGGGAATACCCGGCGGAAGCGCCTCGGTTTGGATCGGAGCGGTCGGGTAGTTCGGACGGGAAAAAAGCTGATCTCGAAAGGACTCGAGACGCTTCCTGAGCATGCGTGCCCTCCGTCAAAAAAGCCAACCAAGCTGATCGAAACAATCTCCCCGGAGCCTTTTGCCGGGGCGGAATCCCCCATTATAAACCACCGGGTGGTGCGCAGACGCGGCCAGGCCGGTGCCATTCCACCATCCCTATTCAACCACGCAGGAAAGCCGAGCAACGCACGGGCAGCCGGGCAAGATGACAGGTGGCGGATGGGAACAAGTGCCGTGTTGATTGACGTTTGGGGTATCTCAAGGCCTTCCACCGGTTAGCGATGCTGCCTGACTCACCATGTTATGGCCGTGGACAGCGCCGTTTTACTTTTCAGCGACACAATTCCCTGGTAGATTAAAGACTGTGGCCTTTGTGGAGTTCCGGGTCTCGCCCGGCTTTCCCGTGTGGTGGCATGTCCGACCTGCCGAATTGGGCGCTGGGTGCCTGCCAGCCGGGATCGCCGGACGGCAAAAGACGCTGTAGAATAAAGTAAGTTCTCCGGGCTGGAATAGGCTGGGTTCCGGGCCCAACCTGTGGAATACAAGCGGCGATAGCCATAGGACTTTTAACTGAGTCCCCGTAGCTCAATCGGATAGAGCGTCGGCCTCCGGAGCCGAAGGTTACAGGTTCGAGTCCTGTCGGGGACGCTTCTCGCGTAGACCGCTTTTGATTCGTTCCGCCGCAGGCCGTTTTGGTTTGCGGCCTACTCGCTTCAGTGGTGCAACCCTTGTCAGTCGTTTCAATTCCCTGGGCCGTGCTGGCCGGATGTTTTCTTGGAGCACTTCATGCCGAGTGGAAAACCAAGCAAATCGTGATATAGGCGAAAGGCGGAGCAGTACGTTATCGGACATCCCGTCGCAACCACTCGGTGCATCTTTTGCTGAGAGCGTGCGTTTACCGGCAGTCTAAATTGGACCGACGATCAACGGAACCACCCAACCCTTCACAAACGAGGACAAACGGCAGACTTGTCCGCCAATTCGCGCGGGCCGTATCCACGTTCCCACGATCCAACCCATTGTTTTTCCAATTGATGTCGGACACAGGGGATACGAGTCACCCTTATGGACAAATCGGACATGGCGCGGCATAAGAAATTGTCGGTCAGCGATAGTTCTCTGCGGGTTGCCGCATGCTTCACGGTCTCAGGGAGGCTGACGTCAATTCTGCCTTTCGTCTGCAAGGAGCCTTTCCCATGCTGAGGGAATATCGCCATTACAGGATGGTGAACACGAAGTTGCACAGTCTAATCACCGCAGAATATCTCGATCAAGCAACCTTGGAAAAAGCGGCACGCCTTCTGAAGCTGACGCGAAACCGTGAAATCGTTTTGGGTGGCGATGACGATGCCAACGCGCTTCTCGATTGTGCAATTTACGAAGTGCGTCAGGCAGACGGTAAGACGTGCGTTGAACGCTATGCCGAAGAGGTGAGCAGCGTGAGTCCCAGCGAAAGACGAGTGTTGGCGGCAATGTGCCGAGCAAGAACGGGGCTATTCAGGGTAGACGGAATTTCGAAAAGGCAAGGCCAAATCATGCTTGAAAATCTAATCATGCCAGGGGAAAAGGAGATCCTGACGGATATCGCCTTCAGCCAAACGATATATGAAGGGTTGCTGCTTTTCTTTCGAGCAATTCGTGTAGAAGCGGTCACAATGACTTCTGGCGTAGCCTTCGTATTTCCTCAGCGAATGGAGGCGAAGGTACTAGAGGAATGGGAGCGACTTGAGGACAGGACTCCAGAACTGTTTGCCTGGTTCTTCAGGGAAAGCAAGCGGAGCGGGTACAAGACCCACTACCTTTGACTATTGGCCTGCATCGTTGCCAACGACGCGCAGTGGTTGGGAGCTCGCGCAACCATAAGCCGACCAGCAGCCTAAGCGTACCATAAAGGCCATTTCAAGCGGCTGTTTTGACTTGGTCCGCTCCACCGTCACTACCAAAACCCGGCAGTTGGGACAGCGATGGGATTACTTCGCTGGGATTACTTCGCTTAGGTCGGCAAGCTCTACGTCCATCTGGCTGGCTAGCATTAAAACAATGTCGCCTACCGGAGCGAAGCGTGAGCCCTGTCAGCAGGAAAGCCTTCCTCGGGCATAACCATTGGCCACCCCAACACTCAAAATAATTTGGGTCCCACAAGGCGATGGTGGCTGGGAAGTCACTACCCCTTGTTGGATTACAGTGGACGACGGGGGGCGTCGCTAATCCACGCCAACCATCAGTGGTTACAGCTGAACTGGTCGCGGATTTCTATCTCCCCGCTGAGATACGCCTCGACAGCTTGTCTTGCTGAGCCGATCGGCTGGACCACAATCGCCCGAATGCCCGCTGCTTCCAGCTCCTGGGCGGCTCTCCGACCTATGCCTCCGCACAAAACAATTTCGCAGTCACGCAGTGTATCCACAATTTCCGCGTGGTTGTGAGGCTGATCACCACGTGGCAGCCCCCTACACTGACATTCGCCCTGGTTGTGAGGGTTATCCCGCACCTCTTGCGCGGTGATCCTTCCATTTTCGACAGTAGAAACCACAAAGCAACCGCTTCGGCCAAAATGGAAAGACACATCCGTTCCGTTCGCAGACGCGACGGCAATCTTCATCTTTCACTCCTTCCTTTTATTTTCTTCCTCAACGTTTTCTTCCTGAATATTGACGTTTTCCTTCGCGACATTGAGAGGGGATTGACAAAGATTGGGCTTCCCAGCCTGCGCGGAAATCCGCCTACCCCGTAAACATCGCCCTCGCCCCCGCTTGCCGAAACCACCCCGATCTTCGGGATGCCGGTGGATGTTGCCGCTTCCGCACTGGGGACAAGCCTGCGGCCTACCGGTGCCATAAGGGACTTCCCATTCTTTTTTGCAATCCAAACACACGAACTTTCTCATGGTCACGACCTCCACAATTCCACCTTCGATACGCAGGGCCTTGCCTTCGAGGAGAGCCTGCGCCACCTTCTTCCGTGCTGACCCGACAATACGGGCAAAAGTCTGCCGGGAGACATTCATCCGCTCAGCTGCCTCTTCCTGGTATAGGCCCTCCAAGTCAGCCAATCGCAAAGCTTCCAGTTCGTCTAGCGTTAACATGATCTCCTGAGCCGTTTCACACCGAGCATCCGCGGGCATAAATAAGTTGCATGGTGGTGTGAAGGCAATCCTCCGGCGACAGCACGGTCGGGGCATAACCTAACCTCCATATCGAATTATGAGCATATGCTCATAACTGCGTCAAGTCCCTATGGCTTTGAGCTATCCTTGTCTTTTAGACAAACTTTGACAAGCGATCACGCGAACTGCAAATTTGTAGGGTTTTGCTCACCGCCATGTACTGGAGTCCGAAATAGACAATCTACCAGATAGCAGCCACCGTCACACATCCCCATTTTCGCTCTGCCGACAGGGACGCGGACGTCCACAGGGGTTGGCGGGGAAGCAGGATCCAGTGCCAAGGGACCGGCTTGTCAGGTCCGCTTTACGAGGGACGTGCTTGTCACTCCCTTTTTCCAACGCTTGACCGTGTATTGCGTTACGGCGGGTACGACAAGCGTGCCCCTCCAAACGACGTTTCCTATTTCGCGGACACGACGCAGGTTTATCGGTAGGGGCAATTCATGAATTGCCCCTACTGCTCCGTCACAGGATAATTTTGGGATAGACAGACTTCAGTTTGCAGCGGGCATCTTCCGCGGTCATTTGCCAGTCGACACCCCGCTGCCGAGCGTTTAGGTCTCCCGACCACGCCGCAATTTCCTCCTGAAGAAGACGTAACTCTCCCA